>OUNM010663001.1_pt1 | contig 191297 bp, 204 predicted proteins | sample 1769961 | NCBI WGS metagenome assembly OUNM01 (sample SAMEA3914820, study PRJEB12502) | metagenome | biome: forest; material: soil | place: USA | collected 2012-03-12 | depth 0.3 m
GACCAGCGACTCGCGGCAGCCATAGAGGTTGTCGAACTTCGACTTGGTGACGCTGTCGTTGACGTTGATGGCGGGGAACAGAAGCTTGCCGGCCTTCTCCATCAGATAGAGACGGTGCACGCCGGTGGTGGTCTCTTCCGAGACGCCCTTGATGCTCGCGGCGATCTCGGCGAACCAGCCCTTGGGCTTTTCCTTCAGCAGGCGCTTGATGAGGGCGTAGAAGACTTCCTCTTCCTCGTTCTCCGGCTTCTCGAGGAACGCGGTGTCGCCCTTCTCGGCGCGCAGGCCGTGATGGACGAGCATGGTGGCGTCGCCGCCGTCGTCGAGGATCATGTTGGGATAGCCGCCGCCATGCCATTCGAACAGCTTGGCAGTGTAATCCCAATAGTCCTTCAGGCTCTCGCCCTTGATCGCGAAGACCGGGATGCCGGCGGCTGCAATGGCGGCGGCGGCGTGGTCCTGGGTCGAATAGATGTTGCACGACACCCAGCGGATGTCGGCGCCGAGCTCTTTCAGCGTCTCGATCAGCACGGCGGTCTGGATCGTCATGTGCAGCGAGCCGGCGATGCGCGCGCCCTTGAGCGGCTGGGACTTGCGGAATTCCTCGCGCGTCGCCATCAGGCCGGGCATCTCGACCTCGGCGATGGCCAACTCCTTGCGGCCCCATTCGGCGAGCGCGATGTCCTTGACGATGTAGTCGTGATGTTCGGCCATGTGCGGCGGTTCCTTGAAATGCGCCGGGGGTATAGCAGCGGGGGCGGGGAGGGGCAAGCAGGATATAAAGAAATGTGTATATCTTTATTCGATAGCGCCCGTGACAGGAGATGGCGGCCCAAATCGGCGTTTTTCAGGGTCTTGCGCGACCCAGGCAGTCTGTTCCCGTTCGATGGCTTCAATGGCCAGCCGCAAGAACGCAGCGTCGCCTTTTCTCAGCTGTTCGGCGACAGCTGATTGCCCGGACTCGATCAGGCAGCGAAAAAGGTCCTGGGCACGCCGCTGGGTGCTTGGATGATTTTGAAGATCAAGCGAGAGCATGATCGCAACAGCCTTCGCCATCAGTTCCGCTGCGGTGCTCCAATTTCCCCGCACGCTATGCATTATTGCCAAGTTATTATAGCTGATCGCAGTTTCGGGATGTCGCGGACCTCGTGCGGCCAAACAGATCACGAGCTCCTTTGTTTTGTATTGGTGTTCCAACTCCTGCCGCGCTTCCTCGCCCGGGAGTTTAGACCAGCGGCTATACAAAGACCCCAAATTCGAAAGCACGGTACCGTATTCGGCAGAGGTTTCGCCGTGGCTTTCCTTCAAAGTTTCGGCGGAGCGCAGATAGAGCTGCTCGGCGTCTGGATAGTCACCGCGTGAAGCGTAAATTTCCGCCAAGTTGGAAAGCGCGGCCCCCAAACCTTCATTGTCGCCCTTCAGAAAATCCTCGTGAAACGACAGGGCTTCGCGAAGAATTTTCTCGGCATCGTCCAACCGAGCAAGCTGAAGGTAGCGGACGCTGAGATTGTTGAGAATTTTGAATATTATCAGCGGCTCGTCACGAAACACGTCACGCGAGAGCTCAACGGACCGCTTCGTGAAATCGAGCGCCGCCTCATGTTCCCCGCGCGCATTCAGATATTGCCCTGCTTTACTCAGCAGACGACACAATGCCTTGCCGTCTTCGTTGGCTCCATAGGCGAATGACGCGAGCGGAACGACGTGCGGCAACAGCCGTGCGCAATCGGGCCACCTTGACGGGTTTACGGCTGCGTCCCAGGGAAAGGATGCGTCCACCAGCTGTGCCGCCACGCCGCACCAGAGGTTCGTCTGATCGGCGGTCATCAAGTCGCGGCACACCTCGGAAAGCAGGCGGTGGACGATGAGCGCACCGCCTGCGCGCGCTTTTTCAAACCGAATAAGTGAAAATGAACTCAACGCCGCGAGCGCGTCGGCGCGCGCGAACTTATCGGCCATCGCCGTGGCAAACGCCTCGGGCAGAATGCTGCCGTCCGAATTGGCTAAGAGCCGCTCGAGATCGACTCCGTCCGGCGAGAGGAATGCGCAAAGTCGCAGTATGTCGATTGCGGTTTCACCGTGTGACAGCTTACCGACTTCATTCAGCGATTTTACAAAGGCGGCGTACACGGTATCGGAATATTCCCCGGTTGCGCCGGCCGGCTTTGGCAACTTGATCAGGCGCGATAGATCGGCCGCATAGTCGTCGAAGCTGATACCCTGACGCATCCTGAGGAAAACTGCCGATTGCTCGGCCGCCAAAGGCAATCCGCCGAGGCTTTTTGCCAGACGAGATGCTCCGCCGACATCGACACGGCCGGTCCGTGAAAGCAGGTAATCGGCGGTGATTTCGTTGGTCCATTCATCGAGCGACACGACTTTGCCGATTTGATCGAAGTCGTTTCGCCTGGATGTAATTATGCTTCGTGTTGAACCTGCGGGAATGTACTTGCCGATCGCGTTCGCATCGGGCGCGTTGTCATAGACAAGCAGCCATGGCTCCGGCTGCGTGGTGAGGTGTTCCACGCATTGTTCTGCGTCACGGGTAATATGGCCACTCTGCTCGAGCCCCAAACGCTCGCCCAATGCGACCAGGTCGCCAAGCATCACGGATTCCTGTTCCGCCCTGATCCACCACACGCCTCCATAGCGGCTGCCAAAACGATGGCAGTACTCGGCGGCGATCGTCGTTTTTCCGACGCCGCCCATTCCCGCAACCGCCGTTATCGCGGCGTTCCCCTCGCGCAGCGACTTTTGCAGGGCATCCAGGTCTTCAAAACGGCCGGAAAAATTTGGATTTGGCCGATAAAGGACGTGAAACACTTTGGGCAAATGGGATTCGGGCTGAGCAGCATCGCGAAGTTTCGTCTCGTCATGCGATTTGAGCCGCCGGACGACTTCCATCGCGGATTGCTGAGGGTTCTTCTGCCTGACGTCAATTCGCGCATGCATGCCCAGGAGCGGATACATTTTGAAGTCAACGTCGCTCAGCACCACCGGGATGAGGCGGCGCGCTTCGCCCCGCGCGTCTCGCCACCAGGTCGCATATCGTTCTGCAAACGAATATGCAGCTGTGTCTTTCACATAGTCTGGCGAGAACAACGCCAAGGTTTGGGTGCTGTTGAGCAACGCCCCTTCCATCCAGGCAGGGATGTTGTCGCCCGGCCGTACATCGCGCGGATGGAAAAATGTGGTGAACCCTGCTTCCCGCAGTGCCGCGTCGATTGCCTCGGCGTGGGCGGTGTCGGCGCTGTTGAAACTGATGAAGAAGTCGCGGTGAATCTCGGGCATTGGCAGGAGGCTCTAAAGGCCAAAGACTGGCAGAAGCCGGGAGGCCGTACAACCGAAAGTGGAGGCGCCGCTTGAGCAAATCGGGCCTGAAGCAAATTTTCAATCTTAAACTGCACGTCGCCAAGCTACCGATTCATGCGGAGAACGACTGGGAATCGGGCAGCCATGCCGAGCGACGCTTGTGGCTCGGCCGTCGGATGACAGGGCCGCGTCCGGGCGGTAGCCTTCCGTTCGAAAGGGCGCAGGGCGATGGGTGTTTGGCACAATTCCATTTGCTATCGTGCTTTCAGAAATCCGGGGACTTTCATGCGATCCTTTCCATCGAAGCTTAGCATACTGGCCGGCACCGCAGCCCTCGTTCTCGGCATCGCCCAAGCGGCGACGCCGAACGCCACTCCTGCGCCGTCGCTCGTCGCCAAACTCTCCGCGCCCGACGTCGCTTCGGCGCAGGCGTTCGTGGCTGGTCTTTACAAGCACTATCCGCAGCCGGCGAATGGGCCGTTCTTCAGCCCGACCGACAAGAACGCCACCGACGTGTTTGATCCGCAGATGGTGGCGCTGTTCAAAGAGGACACGCGGCTCGCCAAGGGCGAGGTCGGCTTCGTCGATGCCGACCCGCTGTGCCAGTGCCAGGACGATGCCGGGATGAAGACCAAGATCGTGTCGGTCAAGATGACCGGCGCGAGCAGCGCGGATGCGGTGGTCAATCTTCTGTTCGATCATGACACGACGGTCGTGCTGACGATCAAGCTTGTGGTCGTGAAGGGGCAATGGCGTATCCACGACCTGTCGACCAAGGACGAGCCGAGCTATCTGGCTGACTTCATCAAGGCGAACAAGGATCACGCCGCGGGGCATTGGTGATGGCGCGAAGATGGCGGCAACACTCCTCCTCGACCAGCCGGACCTGATCGCACCCGCCCGGACGCGGCGGCTGCGGTTCGGCGATGCGAGCGCGCCGCGCATCGTCCTTCTCAATGCGCGGGGCGCGCGGTTCTCGGGCGGCGGCGACGAGCCAGAGCTGTCGCTCAAATGGATTCCGCAAGGCGAGGCGCGGTATCGCTCCGAGGGCCGGCACTTCGCGCTCAGCGGCGCGACGCAATTGCTGCTCAACCGCGGCCAGCCCTATACGCTCGACATGACGCAGCCCTCGGAGAGCTTCGTCATGTTCTTCGACCGCAAGCTGGCGGATGCGGCCTGGGCCTCGCATAGCGGGACCATCGAACCCTTCCCCGAGGTGCCCTCCGTCGCCGGCCTGCCGCCGCCAAGCCTGCATGCGGCGCTCAGGGCGTTGCGCGACGCGACGCGGCAGAGCGCGCCTTCGGGCGTCGCGCTCATCGAAGGCGCGTTGGCATTGCTCGGTGATGTCGCCGCGCTGGCCATGGAGCGGCGTGCGATGTTGTCGCGCCTGCCCAGCCTGCGCCGCGCCACGCGCGCAGAGTTGCTCCGCCGGATCGCCCGCGCCGAGACCTATCTCATGCAGTCCCGGCATGAGGCGACGCTCGACGGCGCCGCCGGGGCGGCTGCACTCTCGCCGTTTCACCTCATCCGCGTGTTTCGCGCCGTGCATGGCGAGACACCGCTGGCCTGGGCGAGCGGCAAGCGGCTGGAGATGGCCCGCGATAGCCTCCTGCGCACCGGCGACGCCATCGAAGACATCGCCCGCCGCGCCGGATATGAGAGCCGTACCGCGTTCGACCGCGCCTTTGCGCGCCGGTTTCGTCAGGCACCTGGCGCGGTCCGGATGGCGCGAGCGTGAAATTCGCAATTCCGGCGGATGCACCGCCGGCCGTTTGCCGGCTAGGATCGTCACAAATCCAGGAGCGACGGCACGATGGACACGGCCATTCTTTTTGCCCTTCTCGAAGCCGATGATGCGCAGGGCCTGTTCGCCGCGTTGGGCGATATCGATCCGTCCACCGTGCGCAACGCCAATGGCGAGTCGCTGTACCGGCTCGCCGTATTCCGCGGCCGAGAGAAGTGTGCCGCGGCGTTGCACCGGCGTGGCGGTCTGGGGCTGCACGACGCGGCGCTAGCGGGCGATGCGGCGCGGGTCGAGGCGTTGCTGGCGAACGCGCCATGGGCGATCGACCTGCTGTCGCCGGATGGCTGGACGGCGCTGCATCTGGCGGCCTTCTTCGGGCAGGACGATGTCGTCACCGCGTTGCTGGGGCGGGGCGCGAGTGCGCGGCTGATGGGACGGGCGTTCGAGCAGAATTTGCCGATCCATGCCGCCTGCGCAGGGCGGCGCATCGGCAAGGCGGCGTTCGCGATGCTGATCGCCGCGACAGGCGATCCGGACGCGCCGCAGAAGCAGGGTTACACCGCATTGATGATCGCCGCGGGCAACGGCTTCACCGAAGCCGTGGACGGACTGCTCACGGGCGGTGCCGATCGGACGCGCAAGCAGGGGGACGGCAAGACCGCTGCGGATTTTGCACGCGAGCGTGGACATGCGGAACTTGCGGCGCGGCTGACCTAGACGCGGAACCGGGCTGCGGCAGGCGGGTTCTCTGTGCGAACACGGAGACCTCGCATGACCGACATCGCCAAGGCACGCATCCTCATCATCGCCACCAACGGGTTCGAGCAATCGGAGCTGGAAGTTCCGCGCGACCAATTGCGCGCCAAGGGCGCGGCCGTCGAGGTGGCGACGCCGGACGGCAAGGCGATCAAGGGCTGGGAGCACACCGATTGGGGACGGCCCGCGCCGGCGGATCTGAAGATCGCCGATGCCAGGATGGAGGACTACACCGCGCTGGTCATTCCGGGCGGGGTGATGAATCCGGACAAGCTGCGCGTCGACGCAGATGCGATGGCGATCGTCAAATCGTTCCTGAGCGCGGGCAAGGTGGTGGCCGCGATCTGTCATGGGCCGTGGCTGCTGGTGCAGGCGGGGGCGCTGAAAGGGCGGCAGGCAACCTCGTACAAATCGATCCGCACGGATGTCGAGAATGCCGGCGCGGCCTGGCTCGACGAGAAGGTCGTCGTCGACAACGGCATCGTCACCAGCCGGTCGCCGGACGATCTCGACGACTTCGTCGGCAAGATCGTCAAGGAGATCGAAGAGGGCAAGCACTACCGGCGGCAGGCGGCGTAGCTCAGTCTTCCCCGAACTTGGCTTCGACCAGGGCGAGGATGGCAGTGAGGGCCTCCTCGGCGTCTGGGCCTTGCGCGCTGATCGCCACTTCGCTGCCCATGCTGGCGGCAAGCATCATAAGGCCCATGATCGAGCGGGCGTCGACCGCCTGGCCGTCCTTGGTGACGGTGATCTGCGATTGGAAACGCGCCGCCGCCTCGACGATCTTGGCCGAGGCGCGGGCGTGCAGGCCCTTCTTGTTCGTGATGCGGGCGGTGGCCGCGTGCGGGCCGTTCATTCCTTGTGCGCACCCACGAGATCGGCGGACCCGGCGCGCATGTATTTGCGGCCCGCGTCGATCGCCAGTTTCACCGCCTCGTCGAGCGGCAGCTTGGTGCGCACGTCGATCAGCTTGATCAGGCTGGGCAGGTTGACGCCGGCGAGGACCTCGATCTTGCCGCGCTCCAGCACGGTGAGCGCAAGGTTGCACGGCGTGCCGCCGAACATGTCGGTGGCGATGACGACGCCGCGCCCGACATCGACCGATTTGGCGGCAGCGGCGATCTCGCGCTGGCGGCGCTCGATGTCGTCCTCGGGGCCGATGCAGACGGCGCGCAGATGGGTTTGCGGGCCGGTCATGTGCTCCATCGCGGAGATGAATTCCTGCGCGAGGCGGCCGTGGGTGACGAGAACGATGCCGATCATGGTGAGCCCCAAATGTGGGGGGCACGATAGCAAGGTTCAAGGGCGGGGGAAGTGCTTGATTGCGCTTGACAGGCGCAGGTGTCGCACCTCACGGCGCGCCGTCATTGCGCAAAAGGCCGTGATGTAAGGCGTAAACCGCCCAGCGCAGCTTGGGCACGGCGGAGGCCTCATACGCATTTATCCGGATGAGCGGTGGACGCGCGGCGTGCGCGAGTGCGAGCGGCGGCGCGTAGGTTTGCGGCAAGGGCATGCGCGGGACGTCGGTGGCGAGCTGCGCGGCGAGGGCGATCTGCGCGGAGGCTTCGCAAGGCAGCGCGACGATGCCGAGGCCGCGGATTTCGATGAGGCCGGCGAGCGCGGCGGGGGCGCGGGCGTGGAGCCTGCCGTCCTCGACATAGAGGTTGGTGCGGTCGTCGCTGACAAGACGCGCGCCCCGATCGATGAGGCGCAAAGCGAGATCGGATTTTCCGGCGCCGCTGTCGCCGAGCAGGAGCACGCCGGCGGCGGCGAGCGACGGCGCCGGCGCGGCGGCGGCGAGGACGATGCAGGTGGCGTGGATGTTGGCGGTGGCGGTCATGGAGAGCGCTGTTTGCCGATTACTTCTGCCGCCACCTCCACCTCGTCATGGCCGGGCTTGTCCCGGCCATCCATAATCACAACTGCCGCAGTCGGGAGTATGGGTCCCCCGGACAAGCCGGGGGATGACGGTTGAAGGAGTGGGGCGACACGATTGTGCAACGTCATCGCGGCGCCAGGGGGAGTTCGACGATGAAGCGGGCGCCGTTGGCTTCGCCGGCTTCTCCGCCTGCGCCTTCGGTGCCGCGGTTCTCGGCGCGGATGGTGCCGCCGGCCGCCTCGGCGATCTGGCGGGCGATGGACAAACCCAACCCCGAATTGTTGCCGAAATGGGAGCTGGGGCGCTCGGTGTAGAAGCGCTCGAAGATCGTTTCGAGATTGTCGGGCGGGATGCCAGGGCCGTCGTCCTCGACGGTGATGCGGGCGATGCCGTTCTCGGCCTTGGCGGCGACGGCGACGACGCCGCCTTCCTTGCTGAACGAGATCGCGTTGTCGATCAAATTGCGGAAGACCTGGCCGAGGCGCTCGTCGCGGCCCAGCACGTAAGCCTGCATCGGCAGGTCGAGCGTCAGCTTGATGTCGACGCCGCGCGAGATCTCGGTGAAGCGGTAGACCTCGACGATGGTCTCGAGCAGATGCGCGAGATCGACGCGCTCGGACGTCTCGCGGCTGAGCTCGGCGTCGAGGCGCGAGGCGTCGGAGATGTCGGATATCAGCCGGTCGATGCGCTTCACGTCGCCGCGCACGATGTCCATCATGCGGGTGCGCTGCGCGTCGGTGTCGGCGCGGGTCAGCATCTCGACGGCGCTCTTGAGCGAGGTCAGCGGGTTCTTGAGCTCGTGCGCGACGTCGGCGGCGAAGCGCTCGATGGCGTCGATGCGGTCGTAAAGCGCCTGGGTCATCGCGGAGAGGCTCTTGGCGAGGTCGCCAATCTCGTCGCGGCGCTCGTCGAGCAGCGGAATGGCGGTGCGGCCGGCATGGCCGCTACGCACCTCGTCGGCGGCGCGGGCGAGGCGCTGCACCGGCTCGGCGATGAAGCGGGCGAGAAAGAGCGACGACACCACCATCACCGCGACAGCGACGAGGAAGACCTGGATCAAAGTGGCGCGCTCCTCGCGCAGGATGTCGTCGATGTCGCCGCTTTCGGTCGAGACCAGGAGCACGCCGGAGATCGCCTTGAAACGCTGGATCGGCATCGCGACGGAGAGGACGAGCTTGTTGCTGTCGTCGACGCGCTCGGCGGTGGCGCTGTCGCCGGAGAGCGCGGTCGTCACCTCGCTGTAGACACGGCCGTCCTGGCCGGCCTCTTCATAGCGCGCCAGATGGCTGAAGGGGCGCACGCCCATGACGCCGTCATAGAGGCGGTTGAGGCTCGACTTGAAGCTGGGCCACCAGCCGATCGGCGGCAGCTCCTCGACCTGCACGACGTTGCGGGCGAGGAGGTAGCGCGAGTCGACGAGAAGCTGGCCCTTGGTGTCGTAGAGCCGGCCGCGCAGCCGCGTCGGGGCGAGGAGCTGACGCAGCAAGGGCTTGGCCTTGTCGTCGACGTCGATGCCGTCGGAGTTCTCGCCGGTGGCGTATTCGGCCAGCGTGGAGGCGACGATCTGGGCCTGTTGCTGGATGCCTTGCAGCCGTTCGTCGACCAGGCTGGCGCGCTGGGTCTGCACCGTCAGCACGCCGGCGATCAGCACGACCAGCGCGAAGGCATTGAACAGGATAATGCGGCGCGACAGCGCGGAGAAGCGCGAGCGTTGGGTCGGCGCAGGCATCCTTCGAGGCCCGCCGCGTCACCCTGAAGTGCAAGCGGAACGAGCCGTGATGGGCGACGCGCCGGGCACCTCAGGATGACGGATAGGTTTGCGGCGGACAGCGATCACAACGTCATGCCTCGCGGTAGCGATAGCCGACACCGTAGAGCGTCTCGATGGCGTCGAAATCGTCGTCGACGACCTTGAACTTCTTGCGCAGCCGCTTGATGTGGCTGTCGATGGTGCGGTCGTCGACATAGACCTGGTCGTCATAGGCCGCGTCCATCAGGCTGTCGCGGCTCTTGACGAAGCCGGGGCGCTGGGCGAGCGCCTGGAGGATGAGGAATTCGGTGACGGTCAGGCGCACCGGCTTGTCGGCCCAGGTGCATTCGTGGCGCTGCGGATCGAGCGCGAGCTTGCCGCGGACCAGCGCCTCCTTCTTGGCCTCGGGACCGGCGCCGGGGGCGCCCGCCTTGTTGCCCTCGGCGCGGCGCAGCACCGCCTTGACCCGTTCGAGCAGCAGGCGCTGCGAGAAGGGCTTGCGGATGTAATCGTCGGCGCCGGCGTTGAGGCCCATCAGCTCGTCGATCTCTTCGTCCTTGGAGGTGAGGAATATCACCGGCAGGTCGGCCGTCTGACGCAGGCGGCGCAGGAGCTCCAGACCATCCATTCGGGGCATTTTGATGTCGAGGATCGCGAGGTCGGGCGGGTTGGCGGTCAGCGCGGTCAAGGCGGAGGCCCCGTCCGAGAAGGTGCGGACGTGGTAGCCCTCCTGCTCCAGAAGCATATTGACCGAAGCAAGGATGTTCTTGTCGTCGTCGACGAGAGCGATGTTGGCCATGAGGTCCGCCCGTTGCAGCGCCGACCAGTATAAGGCGCTGGCGGACAAAGCAAAGCGGGCGCGGTTTGCGGCGCTTCGCAACGGATTCCGGCGCGCGCCAGCACGGTCAGATGCGCGGCGAGATCGCGCGCCTGTTGGATGAGTCGCCAGGTCTGCGCGCGGCGGCGGCGAAAGGCGGCGCTGTAACGGCCATGGCTGAGGCGGTTGCGGTTGCCGGGCTGACCGCCGCGCTTGCGCCGGGGCAGGCCGAGCGCGTCGCGCAGTCTTTGCGCGGCGCGGCGGGAGAGCGGCGGCGGGCAAGCGGTTGAAACGTTTGGCACCGCGTACATTCGAACCTCAGCTTTCGGGGGGAGGGGGCGGGGGATCGCCGGCGGCGTCGTCGGTTTCGCCGGCGGCGCCGCGCTTGAGGCCCAAACGACGGTATAGCTCGTCGAGCGCTTTTTCGTTCTCATCCGTCGTGTCGGTGGCCCGGCCTTGCACCAGACTCTCGGCGACGGCGGCGAGATTGCGCGTCAGATCTGCCGTGACGCTCGGATCGAGGCTCGACGACTCGACCGCTTCGTTGGCGGGCACCGAGAAGCTGTGCGTGACGGTGGAGTTTTGCCGGCGGCTTTTGGGCTTGCCGGGTTTGCGCGTCTCGTTGTGGCGGATGGTGAAGTCCTGGCTGAACTGGCCGCGCAGCCTGGCGTAGCCCTGAAGCAGGCGGGCGCTGGCCTCGGTGAGGCGCGCCGCGTCTTGCAGCTCGGCGGAGCGGGCGGACTGCCAGGTCGAGAGGCCGGCGGGTTTCGGTTTGGCCCAGACGTTGGGTTGTTCGGGCTCGCCTTCGGTGAGGGTGGGAAACGCGCCGGTGGCGAGGACCATGCAGTCGACGACGCCCTGGGTGAGGACGCCCATCATCGTGTCGACGCGCTCGGCCATGTTGCCGGGATGGAAAAACTGTTCGGGTTTGTGTGGGGATTTTTCGGGTTCTGGTTCGGTGCTCACGGTTTCCTCCGTTGTGGACCGGAGATTATGCGCCCGGTTCGGAGGGGGAGGGATAAGACTCCTGTGCGGGCCTTGTGGGGACTGGAAAACGGAGGCGTCTATCCCCGGGGGTGGTTGCGCGAGGTTGAAAAAGTCGCACCACCATCCGTCATCGCCCGCTTCATGCGGGCGATCCAATTTGTTTTTGTACTGGGAGAAAATTGGGTCGCCCGGACAAGCCGGGCGATGACGGATATTCTTTGATATTATTGATTTGTCTCTTGCGGGACGCCCGCCATGTCCAAGCGCTTCTGGGTCTACATCATGGCGAGCAAGCCGTGGGGGACGTTGTATGTCGGTGTGACGAGCGACATCGAAGCGCGCGCGTTCCAGCATCGCCAAGGCTTGTTCGACGGCTTCACGAAAAAATATGACGTCAAGACGCTGGTATATTTCGAGGAACACGGCGCCGGCGCCGATGCGATCCGGCGCGAGAAGCGGCTCAAGAAATGGACACGGGCTTGGAAGATCAATCTCATCCGCACCGATAATCCGGATTGGCGGGATCTGGCAGAGGATTGGTATCCGAAGGTGCTGACGGCGGAGGATATTGAGAGATGGCTCGCGCGGATAAAGGCGATGGCGGAGGTGGAAGAGTGATTTTCCCCTCACTCTCCGTCATCGCCCGCTTCATGCGGGCGATCCAATTTTTGCGCGGAGAGAAAATTGGGTTGCCCCGGGCAAGCCGGGCAATGACGGAGTTTTATCGGTTTTGACAAAAAAATGGAGCCGGCCCGGCAACTCGATTTACCGCCCACCAAAAACAAAATGGGTCGCCCGCATGAAGCGGGCGATGACGGCTTTTATGATTGGTTCAACCAAATCCGTTTTTAAACGAATTCCACCTTCAGCACCTCGTAGGACCGCGTGCCGCCGGGCGTCGTGACCTCGACGGTGTCGCCCTTGCCCTTGCCGATCAGGGCGCGCGCGATCGGAGACGACAGCGAGATGCGGCCGCGCTTGGCGTCGCTCTCCACGTCGCCGACGATCTGGTATTTGCGCTTCTCGTCGGTGTCCTCGTCGACCAGCGTGACGGTGGCGCCGAACTTGACCGTCGTGCCGGTCATCTTGGCGGGGTCGATCACCTCGGCGCGGCCGATCTGGTCTTCCAGCTCCATGACGCGGCCCTCGATGAAGCTCTGGCGCTCCTTGGCGGCGTGGTATTCGGCGTTCTCCGACAGGTCGCCATGGGCGCGCGCTTCGGCGATCGCCTTGATGATCTCGTGGCGGTCCACGTTCTTGAGCTGGTTGATCTCGTCCTCCAGGCTCTTGTAGCCGGCGGCGGTCATCGGGATGCGTTCCATCGTCATCGTCCTGGTAGTGGCAAAGATGCGCCGTCCGGCCCCGCCTTGGCGGGATTGCCGGGTGCGGACGTCTCGCTGTGTTTTATAAGTCCTTGTTACGCCTTGATTTACTCGTCCCATCAGGGGGCGCGAACGGGTGAATCTAAGACCGGAGGGCCCTGGATTCAAGGGCGCGCGCGCCAGGACGGTTAAGCGTAGCTCTGCACCGGCCGCACATCGAGGTCGCCCTGCTGGAGCGCGGCGATGGCTTCGGCGGCGGCGGCGGCGCCGGCGACGGTGGTGTAGTAGGGCACCTTCATGGTCAGCGCGGTGCGCCGGATCGACAGCGAGTCGGTCAGCGCCTGGCTGCCCTCGGTGGTGTTGAACACCAGATGGATCTCGCCGTTCTTGAGCGCGTCGACGACGTGCGGGCGGCCCTCGGCGACCTTGTTGACGCGCTTGACCGCGACGCCGGCGGCGGTGAGCACACCGGCGGTGCCGCGCGTCGCGATGAGGTCGAAGCCGAGCGCCACCATGGCGCGGGCCGGGGCGACGACGAACTCCTTGTCGCTGTCGCGGACCGAGATGAACACGGTGCCGGTCAGCGGGAGTTTGAGGCCGGCGCCGATCTGGCTCTTGGCGAAGGCGCGGCCGAAGCTGGCGTCGAGGCCCATGACCTCGCCGGTCGAGCGCATTTCGGGGCCGAGGATGGTGTCGACGCCGGGGAAGCGCGCGAAGGGCATCACGGCTTCCTTCACCGAGATGTGCGGCGACTTGGAGGGCGTGAGGTCGAAGCTCTTGAGCAACTCGCCGCTCATCACGCGCGCGGCGATGGCGGCGACGGGGAGGCCGATGGCTTTCGCGACGAAGGGGACGGTGCGGCTGGCGCGCGGGTTCACTTCGAGGACGAAGATGTCCTTGCCCTGCACGGCGTATTGCACGTTCATCAGGCCGCGCACCTTGAGGGCGCGGGCGAGGGCGATGGTCTGGCGCTCGATCTCTTTGATGATCTCCGGTTTGAGCGAGTGGGGCGGGATGGCGCAGGCGCTGTCGCCGGAATGCACGCCGGCCTGCTCGATATGCTCCATGATGCCGGAGATGAAGACGTCTTCGGCGTCGTCGCAGATCGCGTCGACGTCGACCTCGATGGCGTGGTGCAGGAAGCCGTCGATTAGGACGGGGTTGTCGCCGGAGATACGGAAGAGCTCGCCGGACTGGACTTGGGTTTTGAGGTGCGCCTCGTCGGCGCACACCACCATGCCGCGGCCGCCCAGCACATAGGACGGGCGCAGGATCACGGGGTAGCCGATGGCGCGCGCGGCCGTGATTGTCTCCTCCGCGGTCATCGCGGTGGCGTTGCGCGGCTGCTTGAGGTTCAGCTCGTTGAGCAGGACCTGGAAGCGCTTGCGATCTTCGGCGAGGTCGATGGCGTCGGCGCTGGTGCCGAGGATCGGCACGCCTTCCTCGACCAGCGTGTTGGCGAGCTTGAGCGGGGTCTGGCCGCCGAACTGGACGATGACGCCGGCGAGCGTGCCTTTGGACTGCTCGATGCGGACGATTTCGAGGACGTCCTCGGCGGTGAGGGGCTCGAAATACAGGCGGTCGGAGGTGTCGTAATCGGTCGAGACGGTTTCGGGATTGCAGTTGACCATGATGGTCTCGAAGCCCTGCGCCGAGAGCGAGAAGGCGGCGTGGCAGCAGCAATAGTCGAACTCGATGCCCTGGCCGATGCGGTTGGGGCCGCCGCCGAGGATGATGATCTTCTTCTTGTCGCTCGGCTTGGCTTCGCATTCGGCGGCGCCGCCGAACGGCGTCTCATAGGTCGAGTACATATAGGGCGTCAGCGCGGCGAATTCGGCGGCGCAGGTGTCGATGCGCTTGAAGACGGGGCGGACGTTGAGCCTGGCGCGGAGGGCGCGGACGGCTTTCTGCGTCATGCCGGTCAGCGTGGCGAGGCGGGCGTCGGAGAAGCCCATCTGTTTCAGGCGCAGCAGGCCGGTGGCGTCCTGCGGCAGGCCGTTGGCGCGGATCTGCGCCTCGGTCATGACGATGATCTCGATCTCGCCGAGGAACCACGGGTCGTATTTGGTGATGGCGTGGATTTCGCTGACCGGGAAGCCGAGGCGCATGGCCTGGGCGGTGAGGCGCAGGCGGTCGGGCGTGGCGCGGGCGAGCGCGGCGCGGATCGCGTTCGGATCGTCGGCGAGCTCGATCTCGTCGAAGCCGGTAAGGCCGGTCTCCATCGAGCGCAGCGCTTTTTGCAGCGACTCGGCGAAGGTGCGGCCGATGGCCATCGCCTCGCCGACGGATTTCATCGAGGTCGTGAGCAGCGGCTCGGCGCCGGGGAATTTTTCGAAGGCGAAGCGCGGGATTTTCGTGACGACATAGTCGATGGTCGGCTCGAAGGCGGCGGGCGTGACTTTCGTGATGTCGTTGGTCAGCTCGTCGAGCGTGTAGCCGACGGCGAGCTTGGCGGCGATCTTGGCGATGGGAAAGCCCGTGGCCTTGGACGCCAGCGCCGAGGAGCGCGAGACGCGCGGGTTCATCTCGATGATGGTCATGCGGCCGTCGGCGGGGTTGACCGCGAACTGCACGTTGGAGCCGCCGGTCTCGACGCCGATCTCGCGCAGCACCGCGATGCTCGCCGAGCGCATGCGCTGGTATTCCTTATCGGTCAGGGTCAGCGCGGGGGCGACGGTGATGCTGTCGCCGGTGTGCACGCCCATCGGGTCGACGTTCTCGATCGAGCAGATGATGATGGCGTTGTCGGCGCGGTCGCGCACGACTTCCATCTCGTATTCCTTCCAGCCGAGGACGGATTCCTCGATCAGGACTTCGTTGGTCGGCGAGGCCTCGAGGCCGCTCTCGACGATCTGGTAGAATTCTTCCTTGTTGTAGGCGATGCCGCCGCCGGTGCCGCCCAGCGTGAAGGACGGGCGGATCACGGCGGGCAGGCCGACGAGGGCGAGGGCTTCCTTGACGCGAGTCTGGGATTCGGCGGCGAGCTCGACGATCGGGTTGCCGCGGTTGTCGTACATGAACTCGCCGGCGGCGTCCTTCTTGTGGCGGACTTCGCCTTTGAGCGTAACGCCCTTGGGGACTTCGAGACCGATCTTGAGCATCGCCTGGCGGAACAGCTCGCGGTCCTCGGCCTTGTCGATGGCGTCGGCGGAGGCGCCGATCAATTCGACGTCGTATTTCTCCAGCGTGCCGCGCTTGCGCAGCGACAGCGCGGTGTTGAGCGCGGTCTGGCCGCCCATGGTGGGGAGAAGCGCGAAGACGCGGCCCTCCGGCACGTTGGGGCGCTCGCGGGCGATGATCTTCTCGACGAATTCGGGGGTGATCGGTTCGATATAGGTCGCGTCCGCCATGCCGGGATCGGTCATGATCGTGGCGGGGTTCGAGTTCACCAGCACGACGCGGTAGCCCTCGGCGCGCAGGGCCTTGCAGGCCTGGACGCCGGAATAGTCGAACTCGCAGGCCTGGCCGATGACGATGGGGCCGGCGCCGATGATCAGGACGGTGTGGATGTCGGAACGCTTGGGCATGCTGTGTCTGGCTCGCGCGCGTGAGGGCGCCACGCGGATGCGCGGTCGCTCGGCCCAAATTGCAGGTTAAGGGGATCGTTTAGAGGGGAGTCGGGGCGGGGGCAACCCTCGATTTGCCGCAGCGCAAATTGCCCCCGGCTTTCGCGAAATCACCCCAGAATCGCGTAGGTCCCGAAGAAAAACAGCGACAGAAGCAGCATCGCGAGGCCGGCGGGCCATTGCGCCCATTTCGGCCTCGCCCAACCGGCGACGGCACAGATCAGCGCCATCACAAGGCCGATGCCGAACTGGGCGATCCAGGCCGTGGGCGAGAGACCCTGGCTGTGGTTGCGATCCCAATAGGTCTGGAACAATGCGACGCCGACCATGCACAGAAAGGCCGAGAAGATGACGGGGCGATGGCGTTCGTAGAACGCCGCCATGTCCACGACGCCCTCTTCCTTCGCCCGCATCGAAATCAGCGAGCAGGTGAAGTACTGCGCGGTCGCCATCGCAAACCACACGATGATCTCGGCGACATCCCATTTGACGATGTTCAGCTGCCAGAGGCTAAGCCAGTTGATGAGCAGGACCAGCAGCGCGTTCACCATCCACAGTGCCTGAAGGCCGCTGAAGCGGACGCGGTCGCGCGCCCAGATCAGCTCCGTCGCGCTCGTGAACAGATGCGTGATCGCGATGGCGAAGACGAAGGACAGAAGGATCGTGATGTGTTCGAACATGGCGGCGGTGCGTCAGCGTCTCGCGTGCGTGCCCGCGCGGATGCGCGTGCCGGTGGCCCGGACAAGCAGGGTAAGGGGATCGTTTGGCCACGAGAAGAGGCTTGAGGTAATAAGGCGCCGCATGAGCCGGACGACTCTCTATAAGGGCGTTTACTTCGCCATGATGGGCGCGGCGCTGCTCATGGTGGCTGGGGTCGCCTGGTGGTTCCGATGGGGGCTCGCGGGGCTTTTCGTTTTGCCCATCCTGCTCGTGCCGGGGCGGGTGCTCGGGTTCTTCTGGCGCGACCTGCTCACCGGATTGCGCCTGTTGAATGCGCGGGATTTCGTGAACTCCAAGCGGCATTCGGAGCGTTTTCTTGTTCAGGTGCGCGCCAAGCCCTGGCTCAAGCGGCTGATCTGGCTGGGGTCCTCGTCCTATTCGCGCGATCCCGAGGCGATGGCGCTGAACAATCTGGGCGCGGCGGAATTGGCGTTGGGCGAGATCGATGCGGCGCGGCGCCACCTGGAAGAGGCGATCGGAGTGGACCGGCGCAATCCGCTGCCCTTCTACAATCTGGGCCTTCTGCACCGCACGATCGAGGATGCGGACATGGCCGAGCGCTGCTTCGCGGAGGCGCGGCGGCTCGGCTACACGCGGGGCTGGTCGGACGGCATCGTGACCACGTCGCAGACGCGCTTTGCGGCGCGGGACGGCTAGCACAGCCGGCGCTCGAAAATATGCAAGTGTGGCTTTCGCGCCTCTGGTGACGCGCGGCCGCCATTCCCAACTCTTCGGGCATGACAGCAAAGCGCGCTTTGGCCTTGGCCCTGTTCGGTCTCGCGGTTTCGGTGGCGGGTGACGCGCGCGCCGATTCGGATACGCGGGCGGTGCTCGACCGCGATGTGCCCGGGCTTTTGGTGGACGCCAAGGTGCCGAGCGTCTCCATCGCGCAGCTGCGCGGCGGCAGGATCGTGCTCACGGCGGCCTATGGCGCGCAGAGCGTGGGTGTGCCCGCGACGGAGGCGACGCTCTACAATGTCGCGTCGCTGACCAAGCCGCTGACGGCGGAGATCGTGCTGCGGCTGGCGTCGAAAGGCGCGCTGCGGCTCGACGAGCCGATGTATCGCCATTGGCTGGATCCCGATATCGCCGCCGATCCGCGCGCGAAATTGCTGACGCCGCGATTGGCGCTCAGCCACCAGACGGGCTTTCCGAACTGGCGCGATGCCAAGACGGGGCTCGCCTTCGTGCACGATCCGGGGACGCAGTGGGGCTATTCGGGCGAGGGTTATGAATATGTCGCGCGGTTCGTGGAGAAGAAGACAGGGATTGGGTTCCCGCGGCTGGCGCAGCGGCTGGTGTTCGCGCCGGAAGGGTTGAAGGCCACGTCCTATGTCGCGCAGCCCTGGTTCGACGGGCGCGTCGCGGTGCCGACGGATGCGTCGGGCACGCCGCTCAAGCCGGCCTTGGTGCACCAGTGGAATGGCGCGGATTTCGTCTACACGACGGCGGGCGACTATGCGCGGTTCCTGGCCGGGGTGTTTCGCGACGAGGGCTTGAGCCCGGCGGTGGCGGCTGAGCGCGTGCGCATCCAGGCGGACATGAAGGCGCAGACCTGCGACGGCGCGAAGGCGGCGAGCTGTCCGGCGGCGACGGGGTTCGGGCTCGGCTGGCAGGTGTTCGCGTTTTCGGACGAGACGATCCTGATGCACACGGGCAAGGATGCCGGGCTGTTCACCTTCGCCTATCTGAACAAGACGACGGGTGACGGCGCGGTGATCCTCACCAACAGCGACAATGGTGGGAATATCGCGATGCCGATATTGGAGCGATTGGGGACGAGCGCGCAGTTCGTGCGGTTTTTGAAGGCGCAGATGTAGGTTTTATCCTCGCCCGCACTTCGCGGGAGAGGACGGCGAGCGGAGCGAAGGTCAGGTGAGGGGGAGTCGGTGCTCCACGCCAGTGCCCCTCACCCAGCAAAAACTAAGACTTAGCTCCGCGAAGTGCTCCGCTAAGCCTAAGTTTTTGCGTCCCTCTCCCGCTCGCGGGAGAGGTTAAGAGCGCCACCTGAGCGTTTTTTCCGTCACCGGATTCACGAAGGGCTCGCCGGTGCGCGTCGACTCCGCCCATGCTTTCTTAAGCCGCATGTACCACATCGCCGGCACGTCGGAATCCTGGATCAGCATCAAGGGCGGGTTGAACTTCAGGCCCTCCTTCTGCAGCTCGACGATCTTGCGGTCGTCGCCGAGGAAGGTGGGGCCGAGCGCCATGAAGAACGGCTTGATGAAGCCGAGCCAGAACGGCCAGTAGAAGATCTGCGTCACGTCGGTCGTGTCGGCGTCGCGCGGGGTGCAGGTGGTGAGGCCGACGACGGCGATCTTGCGGCCCAGGATGGTGCCGGCGATGTTCTCGAAGCGGATGCTGGGCAACTCGAAGGTGATCTCGGTCGAGACGTCGGCGCCCAGGAGGCCGTAGACCGGCTTGCTCGGCTTGTGGCGCGTCATGACGAAGCCGTTGGGCAGCGGCGCGTAGGTCTTCACCTTCTCGCGCGGCTTGCGGCGCCACCACCAATGGCTGTGCACGTAAGGGCCGTGCGCCGGGTCCATCAGGCCGAGGACGGCGTGGTCGATGCCGCACGCGAAGGTCTGGCTCTCGCTCCAGCGCGGTTTGGCGTTGGGCACGCCGACCTTGGGTGGCTCGCTGCGCGGCGGCACGGTCTCGCGGCCGGGGGCGGGCATGTAGACCCAGATCAGGCCGTCCTGCTCGCGCACGGGATAGTTCCGTACACGGATTTTCTGCGGGTCGATGGTTTCGCCGCCGGCGAGGGAGGGGATCAGGGCGCATTGGCCGTCGCCCTTGAAGCGCCAGCCGTGATAGGGGCACTCGACCGTGTTGTCCTTGAGGAGCTTGCCGGCGGAGAGCGGCACGCCGCGATGGGGACAGATGTCGCGCAGCGCGAAGACCTTGCCGTCGCGGCCACGTCCGATCAGGACGGGCTCGCCGAGCAGCATCTCGCGGCGCAGATCGCCGGTGTCGAGATCGGCGGCGAGGCGCGCCATGTACCAGCTGTCGCGCAAATAGAGCGTGTCGGCGGTGTCGGGCAGGGGGACGGTCTGGTTCATGACGCGGGGATGTTAGCAGGTTGGGTTTAACGCTAGCCACTCCTCAACGGCTGTTGCCGGCCACGATTTGCTCCTACCCCACACCCGTCATGGGCGGCCTTGAGCAGCCCATCCAACGCGAAACCCTGAACGGCATCGGAGCGGTGTCGTAGTTGGATGGGCGGGTTAAGCCCGCCCATGACGGAGTTTGGTTTTGACGAAAATTAAGGCGTCGGCATTCCGCCTGGCATCGGCGCTTGCGGCGGCGGCGCGGGGGGCGCTTTCAGCAGGCTGTCCAGCGTCGTCATGAAGAGCTGGCCCTTGAACGCCGGCAGCTTGAACGCCCAGCCGATGGCGCGGGCGTTGATCGCGGCGGCTTCCTTGCCCGCGTCGGGGCGGCCGGCGTCGAGCGGCTGCGCGGTCAGCGTCGCCCAGTAGTCGTTGCCCTGCTTGAGGACGTTGGCGGTGACCTCGAGGCCGTCGAAGGTCTTGGTGACGACGCGCGCGGTGGTGGTGGGATTGGCGAAGTCGAGCTCGCGCGACGGGCGCACGTCGTCGAAGCCGAAATCGGTGAGGACGGCGGCGACGCCGTCGGGGATGGTGGGATCGGTCACGCTCTTGCCCGCGGGGACCGGCGACAAGACGAAATCGGGATCGCTCGGCACGGCGCGGTGGACGATGAAGGACGGACTGCCGGCGGGATCGACGTCGACTTCCTGGATGCGGGCGCGGTCGACGCTCAGCACCTTCTTGTCGAGCCAGTCGGTGAGCGAGGCGCGCGGGTCGAGCACGGAGCGGACGAGCCAGCTCTGGTTCTCGCCGGCGCGGCGCACGAAGAGGCCGGTGGCGCCGGTGGAATCGCCGATGTCCTCGGTCTTGCCGGTGATGATGGAGGCCATCTCGCGGCCCTTGTCGTCGCTCACGCCGATCGCGATGCCGGGGCCGAGCGGCGGGGTCTCGAGGCCGAGATAATGCAGCCAGTCGGGGCGCGCGGTCTTGGGCTCGACGGTCTGCAGCGCGGCGAGGCCGACGAGGGTGCGCTGCACCAGATCGAACGAAGCGGGGTAGTTGTCGCGCTCGGGCACGACCCAGCCCTTCTCGGGCACGAAGACGACGTCGAACTGGGTGTCGCCGGAAGCGATGTGGATGCGCGCGGCATTGCGCACGTCCCTGGCGAAGCCGGGGAGGAATTCGGTGGGCGCGGTGCCGCCCTGGCCGAAGCTCGCCTGGTGCCACAGCGCGAGGATGGCGAGGAGGACGCTGACGAGCGCGGCGCCGGCGAGGATCGCGAGGTTGCGGCGGCGGGGATCGGCGAAGACGGCGGTCATGTCCATCGCGCGTGTCCTCAAGCCGCCTGCGCCACGGCGGCGCGGCGGCGGCGGCGCAGCCAGGCGAGCAGGATCGCGAAACCGGCGACGAGCAGCGGCACCAGCACGATGTTGAGGATCGCGAGGACCTCGCCCAGCGTGTCGATGTCCTTGCGCAGATTGTGCTGCACGTCGCGCAGCGCGGTGCGGGTGTCGATCAGTTCCTTCTTGAAGCGGTCGATCTCGGCCTGCTGCGCGCCGCTGAGACCGCTTTGCGCGTTGGGCTGGCCGTTGACGCTGCCGCCCTGCTCGAGTTCGTGCAGGCGCTGCTGCACGGCGGTCATGCGGGCCTGCAGCGTTTGCGCCTCCTGCTGGAAACGCGCCTGGGCGTCGGCCTGAATGTCCTTGACCACGGTGAAGGGGCGGTCGGAGGTGGCGCGGGTGCGCAGCGAGATGAGATCCGCCGAGCCCATCAGATTGTCGACCGCGTTCATCACGAAGGCGCCGTTGTCGGCGAAGGGCGTGGCGACCTTGCGGCCGAGCGCGTTCTCGACATGGACCCAGAAGCGGTCGTCGAAGATGTCGCTGTCGGCCATGACGACGACGTTGATCGGGCCGGTGGATTGCTTGATCTGCGGCGGCAACGGCGCGGGCGGTGGGGCGCCGGCGGTGGTCATCGGCGCGGGCGGGCCTTCGGGATAGGCGGTCTTCGCCGGGCCGGAGATGCGGGCGGCGATGACGAACTGTTCGCCGGTCGGAATGATTTCGCCCATCAGGTTCTGTGGCTGCGGATTGCCGCGCACCTGCTCGGTGTCGAGCAGGCCGGCCTCATCGGAGGAATGCACCAGCGGCGCAAAGGTCGTGCTGGCGCCCTTGAGCGGATGCAGTGCGCCGACGCTGGCGAGGTTCAGGGTCTGCAGATTGGCGGTGACGATGTCCTTGGCGTCGAATTGCGCGGTGGTGAGATGCAGCCAGATCGGATAGCTCGCGACGGGATTGCGCGGGTCGCTGGAAACTTGAACGCGCTGGGCGAGATCGCGGTCGCCAATGATCTTGGCGGGGGTGTAGCCGACGCCCCAGGCCTGGAACAGCTTGGGCAGATCGGATTCGGGCGCGCCGCCGCCGCGCGGGTCTTCGCCGGCACCGGCTTGCGCGAGCTCGGAATTGGGATCGACGAAGACCAGGGCGCGGCCGCCGCGCAGCACGAACTGGTCGATGGCGTAGAGCGTCGCGGCGCTGAGGCCTGCCGGGTGCACCACCATCAGCACCGAGATGCCGGGCGGGATGCGGTTGGCGGCGGGGTCGAGCATCTGCGTCGTGTAGGTCTGCGCCAGCTCGGAATAGATCGCGTAGGGCTGTGACGCGCCTTGCAGGGCCGCCTGCATGCCGCCGGCGCCGGTGTCGAGCGGCAGCGTCGAGATGATGCCGAGGACGGGCTTCTGCGGCTGCGACAGGTGATAGATCAGCGTCGAGAGATCGAATTCGAGATACTGCTCGCGGTCGGGCGAGAAGTAGGGGATCGTCTCCTTGCCGTCGATGCGGTTGGTGCCGACGAGGCCGAAATAGACGGTGTCGCCGCTGTCGGTCGGCGCGCCGGACAGGCCGTTGGCGGTGGCTTCGTCTTCGGCGGCGGTGAAGGGTTCGGGATCGACGTCCTCAAGCACGATCTTGCCGTCGCTGAGCGAGACGTATTCCGCGAGCAGGTCGCGCACGCGCTTGGCGTAGGCGGAGGTCTGGGCGTAGTCGGCGGCGACCTTCTTGGAATAGTAGAATTTGAGCGTGATGGGCTCGGGGATCTTGGCGATGATCGCGCGGGTGCCGTCGGCCAAGGTGAACTGGCCGTTGGCGGTGAGGTCGAGCTTGGCCGTCGTGATGCCGGCATCGGCGGCGATGTTGATCGCGACGAAGATCACGACCGCGAGGCAGAGCGCGGCGATGGCGTAGACGCGGCGGGAGATCTGGAGCATCGCGCTAGCCGGCCTTCTTGAGGTCGACGACCACGACATTGGCGGTCAGGAACAGCGCGATCAGCGAGAAGAAGTAAATGATATCGCGCAGGTCGATGACGCCGGCGGAGATCGCGGTGAAATGCGTCAGGAAGCTGAAGGACGAGATCGCGGTGACGAGGGCGAGCGGCGCCCAGCCGCGGAAGAAGTCGAGCACCATCGGCGCGCCGGAGATCGTGAACAGGAAGCACACGACGACGGTGACGATGAAGGCGATGACCTGGTTGTTGGTGGTCGCGGAGATGCAGGCGCCGATGGACAGATAGGCGCCGGCCATCAAGAGGCTGCCGACATAGGAGGCGACGATCACGCCGTTGTCGGGGTCGCCGAGGTAATTGACCGTGATCCAGATCGGGAAGGTGAGCGCCAGCGCCACGGCGAGGAACGCCCAGGCGGCGAGGAATTTGCCGGCGACGGTCGCCCAGAGCGGGACGGGGAGGGTGAGCAGCAGCTCCATCGTGCCGGTGCGGCGCTCCTCCGCCCACAGCCGCATCGCGATGGCGGGGACGAGGAAGAGATAGAGCCAGGGGTGATAGCCGAAGAACACCGAGAGGTCGGCGATGTTGTTGTCGTAGAAACGCCCGACATAGAAGGTGAAGGAGCCCATCGCGAGCAGGAAGATCACGATGAAGACATAGGCGAGCGGCGTCGCGAAATAGGCGGCGAATTCGCGCTTGAAGATGGGGAGGATGTGTTTCATCGGCTTTTTTCACCTCCCCCTTTGTGGGGAGGTCGAAATTCGCCCTTCGCGAATTTCGGGTGGGGGGCGGTGGTAGCCGAGAGAGCGGCCCCCCACCCGAAATTTGCTTCGCAAATTTCGACCTCCCCACAAGGGGGGAGGTAAAAAGTTCTCGCGCTCATGCCACCACCTTCGAACGCACTGCGTCGTGGGTGGTGATGGCGCGGAACACGTCGTCGAGGCGGCCGGGTTCGGCGTGCAACTCTTTGACGTCCCATTTTTCGGCGACGGCAAGGGCGCTGATGTCCTCGATGGGCAGGGCGCCGTTGCGCGGGAAGGCGGTGAACTGGACGGTGCCGTCGCCGCGCGGCTCGATCTCGACCGAGGCGACGCTGGTCAGTGTCTTCAGGCGGGCGGCGGCGGTGTCGCGCACGCCGGCGGGCAAGGCGATGGTCACGGCGTTGTGATAGCGCGAGCGGGCGAGAAGCTCAGCCGGCGTGCCGTCGGCGACGATCTGGCCGCGGTCGATGATCACGGCGCGGGTGCAGATCGCCTCGACCTCTTCGAGCAGATGGGTCGAGACGACGATGGCCTTTTCGGATGCCATGCCGCGGATCAGGGTGCGCACCGCGTGCTTCTGGTTGGGATCGAGGCCGTCGGTCGGCTCGTCCATGATGAGGACCTGCGGGTCGTGGAGGATCGCCTGGGCGAGGCCGACGCGGCGCTTGAAGCCCTTGGACAGGGTCTCGATCGGCTGGTCGAGGACGCCTTCGAGCTCTGTCTGCTCGACGGCGCGCTGGACGCGGGCCTTGGCCTGCGCGCCCTTGAAACCGCGCACTTGCGCGATGAAGAGGAGGAACTGGCGCGCGGTCATGTCGCCATAGGCGGGGGCGCCTTCGGGGAGGTAGCCGATGCAGGTCTGGGCGGCGAGTTGGTCGGTCTCGACGTCGTGGCCGCACACGGAGACCCGGCCGGCGCTGGGGGCCAGATAGCCGGTGATCATCTTCATGGTGGTGGATTTGCCGGCGCCGTTGGGCCCGAGGAAGCCCAGGACCTCGCCCTTGCCGACCTTGAGCGACAGGTTCGCGACGGCCGTATGAGGGCCGAAACGCTTGGTCAGTCCCGCGATCTCGATCATGGCGCCTGGTGAAGAAAACCTAGGGTTTGCTTAGAGAACCCCGGTCCGTACCGCAAGTTCTGAAGGACTTAAGTTTCAGTCACGCCGGTGAAGTTGGATGGGCGGGTCAGGCCCGCCCATGACGGGGGAGGAAGTGGGGCATTGACTTGGTTGAACGATCAATCAAGTATGTGGTCATGGCTGAAGATACGCGGACGAGGTTGTTGGTGACCGCCATGCGGCTATTTTCGGAGAAGGGGTACGACGCGACCAGCGTGTCGGACATCCTGCGCGCCGCGGGCGCGAACAGCGGCAGCCTCTATCACTTCTTTCCGACCAAGCAGGACCTCCTGATCGAGGTCCTCAAGATGTATCGCGACGGGATCGGACCGATGCTGCTGGCGCCGGCGTGGGAGGGCGTGAGCGACCCCATCGAGAAGGTGTTCGCGCTGCTGGCGCGCTACCGCTTCGCGCTCGAGTCGACGGACTGTTTCTATGGCTGCCCCATCGGCAATCTGGCGCTGGAGCTGCACGAGCCCGATCCGCCGGTGCGCGAACTGATCGCGGTGAATTTCGACGGCTGGGTCGCGGCGATCGAGCAGTGCTTCGTCGAGGCCGGGGCGCGGCTGCCGCGCGATCTCGACCGCCACGGGCTCGCGGTCTTCACGCTGACCACGATGGAAGGCGGCGTGATGCAGTCGCGCACGCACAGAAATCTTGCCGCGTTCGACCGCTCGGTCGCGATGCTGCGCGATTACGTCAACCGGCTCGAACGCGAAGCCGCAAGGGAGGGAACGACATGATGATGCTGGCAGGTGCGCTGGCCACGCTTTTGACGTGCATGCCGGTGCGAACGGCGGTGCAGGACATGTCCTACAAGGATGCGAACGGCGCGCGGGTGCTGAAGGAGAACACGCTCGTCAACGCGTCGCCGGCGGCGGTTTGGGCGGCGTTCACGACCGATGCCGCCTTCGCCAAATGGGCCGATGTGCCGGTGGCGCACATCACGCCGGGCAATGACGGACTTATCGAGTTCGGGCTGATGCCGGGCAGCAAAATCGGCGATCCCAACAATGTAAAGAACCGGATCCTGGTGTGGCTGCCGGATACGATGCTGGTGTGGCGCAACGAATTTGTGCCGGCGGGCGGGCCGTTCGATCCGCCGACGTTCGCCAGCGTGCGCACGATGATCACGATCTCGCCGGTCGGTGGCGGCGACCAGTCATCGGTCAGCGAAACCGTGATCGGGTTCGGCGACGGCGCGAAATACGACCAGCTCTACGAGCATCTGCGCGCCGGCAATGCGCAATATCTCGCCATGCTCGCCAGCAGTTTTCTCGCAAAGCCATAAGAGGGGGACGTCATGCTCAACAGAAATGCACTTCAGACCGCGACGCTGATCGGCACCGTGCTGCAGGTCGCGATGGTCGTGGCGGGGCACTTCGTGCCGTATATCGCGCTGCATGTGTTCGCGTTCGGCGGGATGGGAATCTCGCTGATCGCGGGGCTGCTCTATGGCCGCGCTTCGTCCGGCGTCGCGGACGGCGCGCTGGGCGGCGTGATCGCGGGCGGCGTCTGCGCGCTGATCGGGATCGCGGTCTCGGTGGCGCTGCACGACACGCCGGCGATGATCCTGGTGGTCGGGACGCTGAGTTCCGCGGTGACGGGCGCGATCGGCGGCCTCATCGGGCGGCTGATCGGCGGGGCGCGCACAGCTTCGGCGTGATGCTGCCGTTGATCCGCCGCTTTCGCGGGCTAGTATCCGTCCGACGCTCGATTTCGGATGGGACGTGTTCGACGGCAGGCTCCTGCAACGCGCGGCGATCACCGGCATCGTGCTGGAGGTGACGCTTGCCGTCATCGGGCATTACCTGCCTTACGCGCGGGCGCATGCCTATTACGAGTTCTGTGCGATGATGATCGCGGGGCTGGTCGGGCTGTTCTATGCGCGCGATTTCGCCAAGGGCTATGCGCGCGGTGCGCTGGGCGGGGCGGCCGCCGGCGGCGTTGCGGGGCTGATCGGGATTTGCGCCGCGAACATCATCGGCGACGAGCCCTTGATCGCGCTGGTGATCGGCACGGCGATATTGACGGTGGTCGGCGCGATCGGCGGGCTGTTCGGGCAGCTGGGCGCGGATATCCGGAAGTTGAAGGCGTAGCGGTTTTTAATTTGTTTTGATCACTCTCCACCGTCATGGCCGGCTTTATGCCGGCCACCCATACTCCCAACTGCCGCATGGGTGATCCTGGGTGGCCGGGACAAGCCCGGCCATGACGGGTGTGGGTTGGGTGTTTAAAACCAGACGCTCTACACCCGCAGCATCAACCCGCCGTCCACCACCAAGCCGTGTCCGGTGACGAAGCCGCCGTCGTCGGAGGCGAGGAACAGCGCGGCGCGGGCGAGATCGATCGGCTGGCCGACGCGGCGCAAAGCGGATTTCTTGGCCCAGATGTCCTGCACGTCGGGCCGCGCGTCCCACAGGGGCCGCGTCATGCCGGTCTGGATCGCGCCGGGCTCGAGGTAATTGGCGGTGATGCCGAACTTGCCGAGCTCCAGCGCCAGCGTGCGCGTCAGCCCGGCGACGCCGGCCTTCGATGCGCAATAGGCGGCGAGGCCGTAATCGGTGCCCTCCGCCATCACCGAGGCGACGTTGACGATGCGGCCGGCCTTGCTGGCTTTGAGGTGCGGGATCGCGGCGCGGCAGAGCTTGAACAGCGCCGTGAGGTTGACGTTCAAGGTGCGGTCCCACTGCTCGTCGGTCATCGCCTCGACCAGCCAGCTGCCGGAGATGCCGGCGTTGTTCATCAGGATGTCGAGCGCGCCGAATTTTTCGAGGGCGGCGTCGACGATGCGTTTCGCGGCGTCGTGGTCGCCGACGCTCTTTTCCAGAGTCGCGATGGCGGCGTGACCGGCGTGCGCTTCGGCGAGGCTTTTGCCCGGGAGGTCGACGGCGAGGACCTTGGCGCCTTCGCTGGCGAACAGTTGTGCGCTGGCCTGGCCGATGCCCGATGCCGCGCCGGTCACGATGGCCGCTCGTCCTTGAAGACGCATGTCTTCTTCTCCCGTTGTGTTTTGGAGAAGGTGACGCAGTTGGCGATTGTTGGATAGAGCGGCGAAAGTTGGGTGGGCGGGTCAGGCCCGCCCATGACGGACAAAAAAAGCCGGCGGACCGATCAAGGCGCCCGGGAGGAGGGCTGGGGGGCTTGATTCGCTTCCAGGCGGCCCGTCAACTCGGTGCGCCGGCGAGGAAGAGTGTCGCCGCCAAGTTGGACCGCGCCGTGGTCCAATCGTGACCCTTTCGTGGCGAAGGATGAGGAGATTTTCATGGGACGCTTTGTGCACGCAACGGAAGCTTTGATGACCTATCTCAGCACGACGGGGGCGCGCGAGACGCCGGCGCAGATCCGTTGCCGTGAGGAGACCGCGAAGATGCCGATGGCGATGATGCAGATCGCGCCGGAGCAGGGCGCGTTCCTGCAGGTGATGGCGAAGCTCACGAACGCGAAGCGCTATGTCGAGATCGGGACGTTCACCGGCTACAGCGCGCTCAGCGTCGCGCTCGCGCTGCCGGCGGACGGCAAGGTGGTGGCGCTCGATGTCAGCAAGGAGTTCACCGACAAGGCCAAAGGCTATTGGAAAGAAGCCGGGGTCGACGGGAAGATCGACCTGCGGCTGGGGCCGGGGCTGGAGGCGCTCGACGCGATGATCGCCAAGGGCGAGGGGCCGTTCGATCTCGCCTTCATCGACGCCGACAAGCCGAACTATGACGGCTATTACGAGCGGGCGCTGAAATTGCTGCGGCCGGGCGGGCTGGTGGCGCTGGACAACATGCTGTGGAGCGGCGCGGTCGCCGACCCCAAGCAGACCGACGCCTCGACCGCCGCACTGCGCGCGCTCAATGCGAAGATCCAGGCCGATGCGCGGGTCGACATGGCGCTGGCGACGGTCGGCGACGGCGTGATGCTGGCGGTGAAACGGTAAACGCGCAAAAGGGCTTGCGACAGCTTCGTGACAGGGACAGACTTCGACGCGATGGCGGAAGAACCCATAGCGTTCGTCCGCGCGGGAGCATCCTTACCCGCGCGGACGGCATCCCAAGGACAAGAGCCGGCCGTGGCGCAGGTGCGCTTCGACCGCGCCGAGCTGGACCGCATTCTCAGGATCTATGGCCGCATGGTCGCCGCCGGCGAATGGCGCGACTACGCGATCGATTTCCTCGAGGAGGCCGCGGTGTTCTCGATCTTCCGCCGCGCCAGCGAGATGCCGCTCTACCGGATCGAGAAGCGGCCGAAGCTGCGCGGGCGCCAGGGCATGTATGCGGTGATCGCCGCGACGGGATTGATCCTGAAGCGCGGGCACGAGCTGGAGCAGGTGCTGCACGCGTTCGACAAGATCGTGATGAAGGCGACGAGCGCTTAGTTTTATCCTCGCCCGCGAAGCGGGAGAGGACGGCTTGAGCGTAGCGAAAGCCTGGTGAGGGGCCGTCGGTGCTACACGCCAGGTCCCGTCCGTACGCTGTCGCTACGGACCCAGCAAAAACTAAGGCTTGCTCCGCGAAGGGCTCCGCAAACCCAAGTTTTTGCGTCCCTCTCCCGCCCGCGGGAGAGGTTAAGAGCAAAAAAGGCCCCGGTGTTTCCACCGGGGCCTTTCGCATTCAATCGCTCTACCCTTAGCGGCGGCTGCCCATCAGGCGCAGGAGCATCAGGAACAGGTTGATGAAGTCCAGATACAGCTGCAGCGCGCCGAAGATCGCCTTCTTGCCCGAGGTCGCCGCGTCGTCCGACTCCAGATAGTTGTTCTTGATCTTCTGCGTGTCGTAGGCGGTCAGGCCGGTGAAGATCAGCACGCCGGCGCCGGAGATCACGAAGGCCAGCATGCTGGACTGCAGGAAGAAGTTCACCACCATCGCGATGATGAGGCCGATCAGGCCCATGAACAGGAACGAGCCGAAGCCGGTGAGGTCGGAGCGCGTGGTGTAGCCCCACAGGCTCATCGCGCCGAAGGTCGCGGCGGTGATGAAGAAGGTCTGCGCGATGCTGGTCTCGGTGTAGACCACGAACAGCGAGGCGAAGGTCAGCCCGACGATCGTGGCATAGGCGAGGAAGCTGATGCGCGCCGTCATCACGCTCATCTTGGCGATGCGGAAGCTGAGGAACAGCACGATGCCGAGCGAGCCGAACAAGAGGACCCAGCGCAGCGGACCCTCGAACAGCGCGGCGCCGAACGCGGTCACCAGCAGGCCGCTGTGGGTGCGTCCCACGGCCTGTTCGGGGTTCGTCGTCACCGCGGCGGCGAACGCGCCATAGGCGGCGATGCCGGTCAGCAGCAATCCGGCGAACATGTAGTTGTAGACGCGCAGCATGTAGCTGCGCAGGCCGGCATCGACGGACTGGGCGGTGCCCGCCTGGCTCCGAAGCGCGCGATCGTTGTAGTCAGCCATGGAATTCCTTTCCTTGCGGCGCAGCGCCGCTGGTTCACGCATATTATATCGTTCTTCGTGCGTTCCGATTCAAGGGCGGAACGGCTGGGGTTTCATGACAAAAGCGTCGCTTCACGGCGCGCGCAGCTGCGCCGCCGGGCGCGCCGCGAGCGCGGTCCAGGCGCCGGCGAGGCCGAACAGCAGCGTCGCCGCGCCGCCGCCCAGCACAGTGAGCAGCGCGACGCCGGTGTTGAAGGCGAGCGGAACCTGGAACACCTGCTCGCAGATAAGGTCGGCGGCGAAGGCGCCGGTGGCGAGCGCGAGCAGGCCGGTGAGCAGGCCGATGGTGCCGTACTCCAGGATGTAGACGAGGGCGATGCGGGCGCGGGTGGCGCCCATCACTTTGAGCACCGTGGCGTCGTAGAGCCGGCCGCGGCTGCCCGCCGCGATGGCGCCGGCGAGGACGAGGAGGCCGGAGAGAATCGTGAGGAGACTGGCGGCGCGGACGCCGTCGCTGAGCTGCTGGAGCAGGCCGTTGACCTGGGCGATCGCGTCCTTGACGCGGACGGCGGAGATGTTCGGGAAGGCGTCGGTGACGGCGCGATAGAGCGGCTCTTCATCCTTGTCGCCGACGCGGACGGTGGCGAGGAAGGAATGCGGCGCGTGGTCGATCAGGCCGGGCGACATCACGATAATGAAGTTCTGGCCGCCGGTGGTGAAATCGACCTTGCGGAATGAGGTGATGGTGGCTTCGATCTCGCGGCCGAGCACGTTGAGCACCATCTTGTCGCCGAGGTGGAGGTTCATGCCCTTGGCGAGGTCGGCGTCGAACGAGATCTGCGGCGCGCCGGTGTAACCGGCCGGCCACCACTGGCCGTCGGTGATGACGGTGCCTTGCGGCGGGGTCGCGGCATAGGTGATGCCGCGGTCGCCGCTGACCGCCCATTTGGCCTCCGGCGCGACGGGGGCGTCCTTGGCGGCGACGCCCTTGAGCGAGACGATCCGTCCACGGATCATCGGGGTGCGTTTGTAGTCCTGCGCGGATTTGAACTTGAGGATCGCGGCGTCGAAGGCGGCGGCCTCGTCGGGCTGGATGTCGATGAAGAAGAAGCTGGGCGCGGTGCCCGGGAGGCGGTCCTTGACCTGGGTGGCGATGGTGTTGTCGAGCAGCGAGACGGTGGCCAGCAAGGTGAGGCCGAGGCCGAGCGCGGTGACGACGCCGGTGGTCGCGGCGCCGGGGCGGGTGAGGTTGGCGAGGGCGAGGCGCAGCGTGGCGCCGCGCGGGCGCGGCAGGCGCTTCAGCACGAAGCGGAAGCCTTCGGCGATCAGGCGCAGCACGACGAGGCCGGCGGCGGTGCCGGCGAGGAACTCGGCCGCGAACAGCGGCGACGGCGCGAGCAGCAGCGCGAGGCCGACGACGCAGGCGCCGGCGATGGCGGCGGCGAGGAGATAGGGCCAGGCGCCGCGCGCGCGGACGGGCGCGACGAGATCGCGGAACAGGCTGGCGGGCGGGATCAGACGGGCGCGCGACAGGGGCGGCACGGCGCAGGCGATAGCCGAGAGAAGCCCGAACGCGGCGGCGAGGGCGAGCGGCGCGGGATAGAGCGCGAAATGTGCTGGCGCGGGGAGGTCGCTGCCGTAAGCCGCCTGCACCGCGAAAGGCAGCGCGGCGCCGAGGATGAGACCGGACAGGACCGCGGCGAGCGCGACGGCCATCACTTGAATAAAGAAGACGAGGAAGATCAGCACGCCGTCGGCGCCGAGCGATTTGAAGATCGCGATCTCGGAGCGCTTGCGGTCGAGGAAGGCGCTGACCGCTTGCCCCGCGCCGACGCCGCCGACGGCGAGCGCGGTGAGGCCGACCAGCGTGAGGAACATCGTCACCTGCTCGACGAAGCGCTTGATGCCGGGGGCGGCATCGGAGCGGTCGCGGATGTCCCAGCCGCCTTGCGGGTACTGTGCGGTGGCGTCGTCCTTGAAGCGGGCGACGGAGACGTTCGGCGCCAGCACGACGCGGTAATTGTAGTCGATCAGGCTGCCCAGGGTGACGAGGCCGGTGCGGGCGAGCGCGGCGTTCGACAGCAGCAGATGCGGGCCGAGGCTGAAGCCGCCGGAAATGCGGTCGGGCTCGCTGTTGAGGATCGCGGAGAGGCGGAAGGTTTGCGTGCCGACCTTGATCAGCGCCCCGGGCGCGATGTGGAGGCGGTCGAGCAGCGTCTGCTCCGCCACCGCGCCGCAGATAGTCGCATCGCAGCGCAGGGCTTGTTGCAGGCTCTGGTTGGGAGAGAGCGAGACCGCGCCGAAGAAGGGATAGGCGCCGTCGACGGCTTTGAGCTCGACGAGCTGGCGCTCGTCTTCGGTGCCGTGCTTGAGCGCATAGGCCATGGCGCGCATCGCGACGGTTTCGGAGACTTTGCCGTGCTTCGCCAGGAAGGCGCGTTCGTCGGGGGCGGCCTCGCGGTGCACGAGATGCACGACGACGTCGCCGCCGAGGAGGGTGCGGCCCTGCTCGGCGAGGCCGGTGAGGAAGGCGGTCGAGAGCGACTCGACGCCGGCGATGGCGGTGACGCCGAGCATGAGGCACGCGAAGAAGATGCGGAAGCCGGCGAGGCCGCCGCGCATTTCCCGTCTTGCGAGTTTGAACGCGAGGCTCAGCCGATTCATGCGGGCGTGTCTGACACGATGCGGCCATCCTTGAGGCGGACGATGCGCTTGCAGCGCGCCGCGAGAGCCTCTTCATGCGTCACGAGAAACAGCGTCGCGCCGGTGCGGGCGGGCAGGGCGAAGAGGAGGTCGGCGACCTCGGCGCCGGTCGCGCCGTCGAGATTGCCGGTCGGCTCGTCGGCGAACAGCACCGCGGGGCCGGGCGCGATGGCGCGGGCGAGCGCGACGCGCTGCTGCTCGCCGCCGGAAAGCTGGCCGGGATAGTGATCGGTGCGGGCGGCGAGGCCGACGGCGGCGAGGCCGTCGCGCGCCTTGGCGAATGCGTCGGCGACGCCGGAGAGCTCGAGCGGCACCGCGACGTTCTCGAGCGCGGTCATGGTCGGGATCAGATGGAACGACTGGAACACGATGCCGACGCGGCCGCGGCGAAAGCGCGCCAGGGCGTCCTCGCCCATGCGGGTGATGTCGGTGCCTGCCACGCTGACGCGGCCGGAGGTCGCGGTCTCCAGCCCCGCCGCGACCATCAGGAGCGAGGATTTGCCCGAGCCGGAGGGGCCAAGCAGCGCCACGGTCTCGCCGGCGGGGATGGCGAGCGACACGCCGTTCAGGATGTTGACGGGACCGGCGACGCTGGCCAGCGTCAGGCGCACGTCTTCCAAATTGATGGCGGCTGGGGGATTGTGCATCGATGACTCGCGGGCGGAACAGATACAGGCGATATGGGATGGGGATCGCCCGCTTCAATACTCACATATCACCTCCGCTCACAGACTTCTCCCTCGCCCCCACGAAGTGGGGGAGAGGGCGGGGTGAGGGGGCGGTAAAGTCGATGTCGACGTTCGATCCATTCGCTCCACTTCATATACAGCGTGACGTCGACACCATGATCGTCCTGAGAGACCCCCTCACCCCGCCCTCTCCCCCGGAGGGGGCGAGGGAGTTCTTTTCTATTTTTGGGTTGGGAGCGGTGGCGCGATGGATTGTGGCGATCCTGTTTGCCGCGTTCTTCGCGTTCCCCGCCGCCGCCGCCCCCATCAAGATCCTCGCACTCGGCACCAGTCTCACCCAGGGGTACGGCGTGCCGCCGGGGTTGGATTTCACGGCGGTGCTGCAAGACCGGCTCAAAGCCTCTGGCATCGATGCCAAGGTGATCAATGCCGGCGTGTCGGGCGATACGTCGTCGGACGGGCTGTCGCGGCTCGACTGGTCGCTGGCGGATCATCCCGATGCCGCCATCATCGAGATGGGCTCGAACGATGCGCTGCGTGGGCAGTCGCCGGCGCTGACCGAGAAGAACCTCACGGCGATCCTGACCAAGCTGAAGACGGCGCATGTGCCGGTGCTGCTGACCGGGATGAAGGCGCCGCGCAATTTCGGGGCGGAGTATGCGGCCCAGTTCGATCCGATCTATCCGCGCCTCGCAAAAAAATTCGGCACGCTGTTCTATCCCTTCATCCTCGACGGCGTGGCGCTGAACCCCAAGCTGAACCAGGCGGACGGCATCCATCCGAACCCCGACGGCGTGAAGATCGTCGTGGCGCGCATATTGCCGTATGTGAAGCAGCTCGTGCTGCAAGCGAAACACTAGATGTTCAAGCGCCTTCTCTCGGTCGGCGGGTTCACGCTCTTGTCGCGCATCGCGGGATTCGCGCAGAACATCGTGATGGCGGCGATATTGGGCGACGGGCTTTTGTCCGACGCCTATTTCGTCGCACTGCGCCTGCCCAACAGCTTTCGCGGCATCTTCGCGGAGGGCGCGTTCAACGTCGCGTTCATCCCGCGCTATGCCAGTTTACGGGCGCGCGAAGGCGACGGCGCGGCGGCGGTGTTCGCCGACCGGGTGTTCTCGTGGCAGATGGCGGCGCAGATCGCGCTCTTGGCGGCGGCGCTGGTGTTCATGCCGCAGATCGTGGCGGCGCTGGCGCCGGGCTTCGCCAACCATCCGGGGCAGATCGCGCTCGCCATCGATTTCTCGCGCATCACGTTCCCGTATCTGATCCTCACCGTGGTCGCGGTGCAGCTGTCGGCGATGCTCAACGCGCACGAGAAATTCGCGGCGGCGGCGGCGTGGTCGATCTTCCTTAACCTCGCGATCATCGGCACGCTGCTGTGCTCGCGCTGGTTCAGCAATGCGGGGTATGCGGCGTCGTGGGGCGTGCTGCTGGCGGGGGTGCTGCAGCTCTTCTTCATCGTGTGGGCGGCGGCGCGGGCGAAGATCTGGCTGCGGCTGGGCTGGCCGCGCTGGACGGCGCAGATGCGCGAATTCCTCGTCGCGCTCGGCGCTGCGACGCTGGGCTCGGCGAGCGTGCAGATCGGGCTCTTCATTGACACGATCATCGCCAGTTTCCTGCCGTCCGGCGTGCTGACCGCGATCAACTATGCCGACCGCATCAACCAGCTGCCGCTGGGGACGATCGCGATCGCGCTGGCGACGGTGCTGCTGCCGGAGATGTCGCGCCGCGTCGCGCTGAACGACCGCGCCGGCGCCGATGCGGCGCAGAACAATGCCGCGGCGCTCGGCCTGTTCCTGACGCTGCCGTTCGCGGCGGCGTTTTTGCTGGTGCCGCAGACGATCATGCGGGCGCTGTTCGCGCATGGCGCGTTCAGTGTCGCGGCGGCGGACATCTCGGCGAGCGCGCTCGGGGCCTATGGCGTTGGGTTGCCGGCTTTCGTGCTGGTGCGGGTGGTGGCGGCGACGTTTTACGCGCGCGGCGACACGGCGACGCCGGTGCGCGCGACGATGCTGGCGGTGGTGGTGAATGTCAGCCTCAAGTTCTTGCTGGTGTGGGGATTGCATCTGGGCGCGGTGGGCGTGGCGCTCGGCACCTCGCTGGGCTCGTGGGCCAATGTGAGTTTGCTGCTGTGGCTGGGGCTGCGGCGCGACCTTCTGACGGTGGAAAGCCATTTCACGCGGGCGCTGCCGGCGATCCTGCTGGCGGCGGTCGCGACCGGCGCGGCGGCGCTGGGCGGTGTGTGGCTGGGCGAGCAGTATCTGCATCTGCACCGCTTCCATCACGAGGCGCTGTTCGGGCTGGCGTTGCTCGGCGGCGGCATCGCCTATGGGCTGGTGACGCTGGTGTTCCGGCGGACGCTGCCGCTGGGACGCATGATGCGGGGAGCGGCCTGACATGGAGCGGTTGTTTGTCGGCCTGGCGGTTCCGGATGTGCTGGCGCGGCGGCTCGCGCTGCTGCAGGGCGGCGTGCCGGGCGCGCGCTGGCAGACGCGGGAGCAACTGCACCTGACACTGTGCTTCATCGGCGAGGTCGATGGACGCGACATGGCGATGATCGACGACGTGCTGGCGGGAATCGACGCGCCGGGGTTCGCGCTCGAGCCGCACGGCGTCGGCGAGTTCGGCGGCAAGCATCCCGACGTGCTGTGGGCGGGGGTGCGGCCCAATGAGGCGCTCGATCATCTGCAGCGCAAGGTCGAGACCGCGGTGCGGCGCGTCGGCGTGAAGATCGATCACGGCAAGTTCGTGCCGCACATCACGCTGGCGCGGATGGGGCGCGGCGCGAATATGGGCCGGATCCTGGATTGGCTGAGCGACCATGCGCTGTTCGGCGCGCCGGCATTCGCGGTGACGGAGTTTCTGCTCTATTCGAGCCTGCTGACGGATGACGGGAGCGTTTACGCGCCGGAGCGGGAATACCCGCTCAGAACTCCACCCTCCCCTTGAGGGAGGGTCGAAATTGCGCAGCAATTTCGGGGAGGGGTCTGGCGCAGGCGCTCGCTTCGCTCGCGGACCCCTCCCCGAAAAATCTTCGCTTCGCTCAGATTTGTTCGACCCTCCCTCAAGGGGAGGGTGAGTCATCTTCTATTGCTTCCATATCCTCGTCCGACAGGCCGAAGTGGTGACCGATCTCGTGGATCAGGACGTGGCGGATGACGGCGCCGAGGGCTTCGTGATGCTCGGCCCAATAGTCGAGGATCGGGCGGCGGTAGAGGAAGATCATCGTCTGGTGGCCGTGGACGCGGCCGGCCTCGTGGTCGGCGAGGGTGGGGCCCTGGAACAGGCCGAGGATGTCGAACTCGCTTTCGAGCTGCATCTCGCGCATCACGTCTTCGTCGGGGAAGTCCGCGATGCGGAACAGCACCGCGCCGGTGAGGTCGCGGAATTCGGAGGGCAGCGCGGCGAAGGCGTCGCGCGCGAGGGCCTCGAAGTCGTCCAGCGACGGAGATTCGATTGGGGTCCAGTCCATGGCGCGGTAGGATAGAGCGAAAACCGGAGTCGGCCCATGAAAAAACTAACGCCTGCCGCGCGCGCCAAGGCGCTCAAGAAACTGCGCGGCTGGAAAGCCGCCGAGGGGCGCGATGCCATCGCGCGCAAATTCGCGTTTGCCGATTTCAACGCCGCATTCGCCTTCATGACGCGCACGGCGCTGCTGGCGGACAAGATGGATCACCATCCGGAGTGGTTCAACGTCTACAACAAGGTCGAGGTGACGCTGTCGACGCATGACGCGGGCGGCGTGACGCAGAACGATATCGACATGGCGGCGGCGATGGACGGCTACGCCAAGGCGCTGGGCGGCAAGTGATCCGCCTGCTGGCGGTTTGCGGCAGCCTGCGCGCGGTCTCGACCAATCGGGCGCTGCTCCAGGCGGCGGCGCTGCGGGCGCCGGACGGCGTGACGGTGGAGATGTTCGAGGGCGTCGCCGGCCTGCCGCATTTCAATCCCGATCTCGACGCCGATCCCTTGCCGGCGGCGGTGGCGGCGTGGCGGGCGCGGGTCGGCGCGGCGGACGGGCTGCTGATCTCGTCGCCGGAATATGCCCGCGGGATTCCGGGGAGTCTGAAGAACGCCCTCGACTGGCTGGTAAGCGGGCCGGAGCATCCGGGCAAGCCGGTGGCGTTCCTGCACGCGTCGGAGCGCGGCGTGGCGGCGCAGGCGGCGTTGCGGCTGGTGCTGGAGACGATGGGCCTTCGGATCGTCGACACGGCTTCGATCACGGTGCCGCTGCTGGGCAAGCAGACCGAGGCAAACGAAATCGCCGCCGATCCGGTGCTTGGTGCCCGGATCGGCGGCGCGCTCGACGCCTTTGCGCAGGCGCTGCGTTAGAAGACGTGCGTGATGTGCAGGTAATATGCGCCGGCGAGCGCCGACGCCGCCAGCAACACGCCCAGCACCGGATGGCGGAAAATGCGCGTGTAGATGGAGACGCGTTCGAAGCGGTCTTCGAACTTGTTCGGATTGACCAAAGGACCAACGAGGGACATAGCTTCAGCTCCTTCCCAAACGAGGCGCCCTCCAATCGAGGGGCGCGGGGTATGCGCGCAAAGTTCCCGCGATGCAATAGGTAATTTCTGAAAAAAGTTCGCGCGCGCTCAGACGCTGAAGCGGTAGCCGTCGCCGTCGCGCACGATGCGGCCCGCGGTCGGGCCGGCGAAGTGGGTGCCGATGATCAGCACCGGCCTGTCGGCGAAGTCTTTGAGGAAGGCGCGGCGCGTTGCTTCCGCCGCCTTGCCGTCGTCGTCGAAGCGGTCTTCCCAATCGGGATGCGCGATCTGCGACGGGTGATGCAGCATGTCGCCGGTGATGATCGCGGTCTCGCCTTTGGATTCGATCACGACGCTGACATGGCCGGGGGTGTGGCCGGTGGTCGGGATCAGGCGGATCTCGTTCGAGACGCGGTGATCGAGCGCGACGGTCTGCGCGAGGCCGCTGTCGAAGATCGGCTTGACCGAGTCGGCGAGGATCGCCTGCTGCTCGGCGTCGCCGTCCTTCAGCCAATGCTCGTATTCGACCTTGCCGATCAGGTAGCGCGCATTGGGGAAGGTCGGCACCCACTTGTCGCCGTCCTTCATCGTGTTCCAGCCGACATGGTCGACATGGAGATGGGTGCAGACGACGGCGTCGACGCTTTCGCGGCGCCAGCCGGCGGCGGCGAGGTGCTCGAGGAACGGCGTGGCGAGCGGCTGGCCGCGCAGCAGGCCGCGCGGCTTGTCGTTGCCGATGCAGGTGTCGACGACCAGGCGCAGGCCCGGCGCCTCGACCAGCAGCGCATGGATCGAGAGCTTGAGCGCGTGATCGTCCGTCACGAAATGCGGATAGAGCCAGGGCATCGTCTGCAGTGCGTCCGGCGTCGCCTGCGGCAGGAAGGCGTGTTTGGGATGGTATTTGACGGGGACTTCCATCTCGACGATGCGCGTCACCGTCACGTCGCCGATGTTCCAGCTCAGCATGCCAAGGTCTCCGATAGGTAGTTGCCCGGAGGATAGCGCAAGCCGGCGTTGCCGCTAACCCCGCCGAACGGCGACGGTTCGCGGCCATTTTAGGCATGCGTTTAAAGGTTTTTTAGCCGCGAATTGCTACGCGGGGGAAATGTGCGAGGGGTGCGTAGCTTCCCTCTCAGGAGGTGCACGATGGCAAAGGCAGCACCGCTGCATCCGCGCGAGGCCGAACGGCTCGCCGCGCTGGACAGCTATGAGATCCTCGATACCGGCCCCAGCGAAGGCTTCGACCGGCTGACGCGGCTGGCGAGCGCGTTGATCGGCACGCCGATCGCGACCGTGGCGCTGATCGACGGCCAGCGGCAATGGTTCAAGTCCAAGGTCGGGGTCGACGGCAGCGAGACGCCGCGCGAGGACGCCTTCTGCGCCCATGCCATCCTCGGCGACGAGGTGATGGTGGTCGAGGACGCGAGCCTGGACGCACGCTTCGCCGACAACCCGCTGGTGACCGGCGACCCCAATATCCGCTTCTATGCCGGCGCGCCGCTGGTGACGAAGGAGGGCCTGCCGCTCGGCACGCTGTGCGTCATCGATTCCATCGCGCGCACGCTGACGCCGCACAACAGGCGGGTGCTGCAGGACCTCGCCGCGATGGCGGCGGACGAGATGGAGCTGCACAAGAATCTGCGCCTTCTGCATGCGCGCAAGCGCGAGCTGGAGAAGTCGCAGGAGGGCCTGCGCGCCGCGAACCGCAAGCTCGAATCCATGGCAGCGACCGACGGGCTGACCGGCATCGCCAACCGCCGCGCCTTCGACGCCGCCTGCGCCCGCGAGTTGCGCCGCGCCGCGCGCAAGCGGACGCCGGTGTCGCTGCTGCTGCTCGATGCCGACAATTTCAAGAAATACAACGACCGCTATGGGCACCAGGCGGGCGACGCGGTGCTGCAGGCCGTTGCCGGTGCGCTGCGCCAGGCGGAGAAGCGGCCGGCCGATCTTTCGGCGCGCTATGGCGGCGAGGAGTTCGCGGTGCTGCTGCCCGACACCGACGCGCGCGGCGCGTTGCGCGTCGGCGAGAGCGTGCGCATGGCGATCGCCGCGCTGGGCATCGCGCATGAGGCCAATCCGGCGGGCGTGGTGACCGTGAGCGTCGGCATCGCGACCCTCGTACCCAAGCCAGGCGAGACGCAGCTCGCATTGACCCAGCCGGCGGATGCCGCGCTCTACCGCGCCAAGGAACTGGGCCGCAACCGCTGCGTCGCGGCGCAAAGCCCGCACGCGTCGCAAGCGGCGTGAACCTCAAGGAAGCGGCTTGCCCCACGCCGCGTGCTGGCTGGCGCGTTTCCAGCGCGGCCCGGTTTGCGCCGGCGCCCGGCTGGGATCGTAAGCGAGCGCGGCCTCGAGCGCCGGGTCGCGGCCATTGGCAAACTGCGCGAAATTCAGATGCGCCGGAAGATCGGGCAGGGTGGCAGAGCGGCGATCCGCGGGATCCGATTCGTCCCAGCGCCGTGTCGAGATCAGCACCGGCAGCAGGGTGCGCGGCAGATGGTAGACTTCCGGCTCGCCGTCCTGGTTGGGGCTCTCGCCGGTGGGCTCGCCGGCGAACAGCGCACCGGTCCGGCGCTCCATGCGGGTGACGAAATTCTCCGCCGCGGAGAAGGTCTGACGCCCGATGATGACGTAGAGGCCGCCGGGATGCCCGGCCTCGAACGCTTTCGCGCCGTCGATCAGCGGGGCGAGCAAGGTGTTGTCGCCGCCGCCATTGTTGCGCACGTCGAAGATCAGACGCTGCGTATCGTGTGCCGCGACGAAGGCGTAGAGCGCATCGCTGAGCTGCTTGAGCGTCTGCGTATCGCCGTCGGCGACGGAGCCGAACACGGCGTAGACGGTTTTGCTGTCCGGGCGGTAGTCGAAGGTCAGCGGCGCGTCCGGCGACCACCAAGCGGGCAGGGTGTGGCCGTTGTGCAGGACGTCGAACACGGTCAGGCGCTTGGGCGGATTTTCGGTGATGGAGAACGGCACCGCGACGTCGATGGTCTTGCCGTCCATCGTTTTCAAAGTCAGGCGCAGCGGCGCGCCGAGCGTGCCGAAATCCAGGCCGGCGACGTTGCCGGGATAGCTCAGCAGCAGCGGCACCCAATTGGCGGCCCACATCGGGCTGTCATGGCCGGTGAGGCCGGCGAGGGCGCGTGCGACCGCGGCGATCGGGTGGCCGTTCACCGCGAGGACGCGGCCGCCGATCGCCTGGCGGATATCGCTGGACGCCGACAGGACGTAGAGGCCGTCCCAGAACAGTCCGAAGCGGACGTTGTAGCGCGTGTCGAAGCCCGGGCCGGCGATGTCGGTCGAGAGCAGGTTGGTATGGCCGTCGCCGGCCAGCGCAACAAAGCGGTGCAGCGCGACGACGAAATGCGGCCAGTCGAGGCGCAAGATGGCGGCGTGGAGCGCGGCGTGGCGCGCGTCCCATTCGGCTTTGCCGTGGCGGCGGTAAAGGTCCGGATGTTTTGCCTGCATTTCGGCATAGAGCGCATCGAGGTCGGCGGCCCAGGCGGCACGGTCGGCGTAAACGGCACCGGAGAAATCCGGGTCCATCGCGGCTTGCAACTGTGGCGCATAGAACAATATCTCCGCCTTGCCGGGACGCAGCGCGGCGCCGTCATGCTCGAACGCGACATAGGCCGCGTTGCTGTGGGTCGGCGCGCCGTAGCGGGCCTGCATCGCGTCGCGCGTCGCGTCCATCTCGGCGGGGGTGAGCATCAGCCAGACCATCTGGAGGGTGTCGTCGCCGATGACGAACTCGACATGGCGCGGGCTCCCGCGGAACGCAAAGCCTTCGCAATCGATCTGGGTCTGCTTGTCCTTGATGGCGGGCAGGAAGGGCGGGTCGATGCGGCGGATCGTCAGCGAAGCGCATTGGCCGGCGAGCGCGGTTTGAAGTTCGGCGGTGTGGGCGCCGAAGCGGATGACGGATGGCCGCTCGAACGGCTCGGCGGCGGTGGCGGGCGCGGCAACGACCGCGAGCGCCGCCGCCAGTATCAGCTTCCACGAATGCTGCATGTCCCGCTCCGCTCGCGCGCGTCCAAGGGACGGCGCGGCACGGGCGCGGGTCAATAGTGTGAAAATCGACTAGCGGGCTATTTTCGCTGCGCGTTCTTCACAAGATCGTCAACCACACCGGGATCGGCCAGGGTGGAGGTGTCGCCGAGGTTGGACATGTCGCCTTCGGCGATCTTGCGCAGGATGCGGCGCATGATCTTGCCCGAGCGCGTCTTGGGCAGGCCGGGGGCGAACTGGATCACGTCGGGACGCGCGATCGGGCCGATCTCCTTGCCGACCCATTGCTTGAGCTCGGTGTTCAGTGCGTCCGTTGCGGCTACGCCGGTCTTTAGCGTCACATAAGCGTAGATGCCCTGGCCCTTGATGTCGTGCGGATAGCCGACGACGGCGGCTTCGGCGACCTGGGTGTTGGCGACGAGCGCGCTCTCGACCTCGGCGGTGCCGAGGCGGTGGCCGGAGACGTTGATCACGTCATCGACGCGGCCGGTGATCCAGTAATAGCCGTCGGCGTCGCGGCGGCAGCCGTCGCCGGTGAAATACTTGCCGCGATAGGTCTTGAAGTAGGTGTCGATGAAGCGCTGGTGATCGCCATAGACGGTGCGCATCTGGCCGGGCCAGGAATTGAGCAGGCACAGATTGCCGCTGGTCGCGCCTTCCAGCACCTTGCCGTCAGCGTCGACAAGTTGCGGCACGATGCCGAACAAGGGCTTGGTCGCGGAGCCGGGTTTGAGGTCGGTGGCGCCGGGGAGGGGCGAGATCAGGATGCCGCCGGTCTCGGTCTGCCACCAGGTGTCGACGATCGGGCAGCGGCCGTCGCCGACGACGCGGTGATACCAGAGCCAGGCTTCCGGATTGATCGGCTCGCCGACCGAGCCGAGCAGGCGCAGGCTGGCGCGGCTCGTTTTCTTCACCGGCGCGTCGCCTTCGCGCATCAGGGCGCGCAGCGCGGTCGGCGCGGTGTAGAAGATGTTGACCTTGTGCTTGTCGATCACCTCCCAGAACCGCGAGGTGGTGGGATGGTTGGGCACGCCTTCGAACATCAGCGTGGTGGCGCCGTTGGCGAGCGGGCCGTAGACGATGTAGCTGTGGCCGGTGACCCAGCCGACATCGGCGGTGCACCAGTAGATGTCGCCGTCGTGGTAGTCGAAGACATATTGGTGGGTGAACGCGGCGTACATCGCGTAGCCGCCCGAGGTGTGCAGCACGCCCTTGGGTTTTCCGGTCGAGCCGGAGGTGTAGAGGATGAAGAGCGGGTCTTCGGCGCCCATTTCGGCGGGCGGGCAATCGGTGGAGACCTTCGCGGCGGCCTCGTGATACCAGACGTCGCGGCCAGCCTTCATCGCGATGGCGCCGCCGGTGCGTTTCACGACCACGACGCTCTTCACGTCGGGGCATTTCAGCAGGGCGTCGTCGGTGTTCTTCTTGAGCGGGATCGGCTTGCCGCCGCGCAGGCCTTCGTCGGCGGTCAGCACGATGGTGCTGGCGCAGTCGACGATGCGGCCGGCGAGGCTGTCGGGCGAGAAGCCGGCGAACACGACGGAATGCACCGCGCCGATGCGGGCGCAGGCGAGCATCGCATAGGCCGCCTCGGGGATCATCGGCAGGTAGATGGTGACGCGGTCGCCTTTCTTGACGCCCTGGCCTTTGAGCACATTGGCGAAGCGGCAGACCTCGCGGTGCAGCTCCTCATAGGTTATGTGTCGGCTGTCCTTGGGGTCGTCGCCTTCCCAGATGATCGCAGTCTGCTTGGCGCGCTTCGGCAGATGCCGGTCGATGCAGTTCGCGGAGACGTTCAGCGTGCCGTCCTCGAACCATTTGATGTGGAGGTTGTCGGGGTCCCAGGAGACGTCGCTCACTTTCGTGAACGGCTTGATCCAGTCGATGCGTTTGGCCTGTTCGCCCCAGAATGTGTCGGGGTCGGCAAGCGACTGGGCGTACATCGCGTCGTATTTCGCGCGATCGATCAGCGCGCGGTCTTTCCATGCAGCGGGGACGGGGATCAAGGTGTCGGACATGGCGTTTCCCGGACTTGTTTGCGGTGAGTGTGGCCGGAGCGCGCAGCGGCTTCAAGAAGCCAAAACTCAAAGAGGCCACTTTCGCGACGTGTGATAGACGCGCAGCAATTCGATGCCGTCGCCGTTCGCGATGCGGTAGATGAGTTTGAACCGTGTCCTGGGGACAAAGAATACCCGTGTGCCGTGTTCGTCGTCTGGGCGGCCAAGCCGGGGAAAACGGTCCAGCCGGTTTGCCGCTTCTATCAGGCGCTCGACCACGCGATCCGCTGCCGCCTCGTCTTCCGCCGCGATAAAGCTCCAGGCTTCGCCGATATCCACCCGAGCCTGTGGCGCCCAGGCGACCATTCAGGCGGCCTTGCGCCTCTCACGCTTGCGCCGCGCGATATCGGCTCGGATCTGGCGCACCGCTTCGTCATGCGGGATCAGTTCGCCACGATCTGCGGCGGCGATGGCTTCGCGGATTCCCTTGCTGGCCCAGTTTTCGTAATCGAGATAGCGCTCGAGGATGCCTTCGACGGCTTTCGACTTGGTCTGGCCGCGCAGCTCCGCATAGGAGAGCAGCTGCTTTTCCAGCTTCGGGGCGAGGCGGGCCGTGACGGTCGCAGTTTTCAAGATGCGCTTAGGCAAAGGCTTCTCCGAAAGATTGTACACATTGTACACATTGTACACAATTACCCCTTCGTCTTCAATCCGCCCAGCACGGCCTCGTTGCTTTGGCCCGGTTTCTGCGGGTTGACGCGCACGCTGGCGGGGGTCTTGTCGAACCTGATCGGGGGCTTCATCGAGCGCCATTGGCCCTCGGTCTCGTGCGGCAGGACCTCGAAGAAGCCGACGGCCTTCAAATGCGGGTCTTCCAGGACGCCGTCCATCGTGTTGGCGCGCATGATCGGGATGCGGTGCTGCTCGCCCAGCTCCATCCACTCCTCGGTGGTGTGCGTCGCGGCGGCCTGGCGCATCGCGACGTTGTAGAGCGCGACCTTCGCCTTGCTCGTCGGCGCGTTGACGAATTCGTCGCTGTTGTAGAAGTCGGGGATACCGCCGAGCTTCATGAAGGTGTTGGCGCCTTCCTTGCCGGACGGCATGGTCGCGATCCAGCCATCCCTGGTCTTGAAGCAGGCGCGGTCGGGCGCCAGCGCGGGCGTCGAGCCGACATGACCGACGCTGGGCTCGAACGCCGCGCCGTAGAGATGCTCGACCATCAGGAAGCTCGTATAACTTTCCAGCATCGGGACTTCGACGAACTGGCCTTCGCCGGTGCGCTCGCGGTGGAAGAGGGCGGCGAGCGTCGCATAGAGCGCGTGCAGGCCGGAGACCTTGTCGGCGACATAGCTCGGATACATCCGCATCGTGCTCTCGCCCGCGTTGTCCAGGATCATGTCGGCGCCGCCGGAGGCGGCCTGCACCAGATCGTCGAACGCCTGGCGCCCGCCATAGGGGCCATCGGTGCCGTAACCGACGCAATGGACATAGACCATCGACGGGTTGATCGCCGCGACCTGCTCGTAGCCGAAGCCGAGCTGGCTCATCGCACTGGTGCGGACATTGTGGATGAAGACCTGGGCGGTGGGCAGCAAAGCGCGCAGCTTCTCGCGGTCGGCTTCGACTTTCAGGTCGAGCGTCACCGACTTCTTGTTGCGGTTGAGCATCATGAAGGTCGAGCCCATGTTCTTGGACTTGTTCTGCTTGAGGCCGAAGCGCTGCTTGTCGCCCTCCGGCGCCTCGATCTTGATGACGTCGGCACCGAGGTCGCCCAGCGTTTGGGTGGCATAGGGGCCGAAGATGAAGCTCGTCAGGTCGATGACCGTGACGCCGTGGAGCGGACCAGGCATGGGTGAATTCCTCGAAAAGGTCGTATGATCGAATGGCGATTGGGGGAGATTAAGCCATGGCCAAAAAGGGGCAAGCGGCCAAGCCGATCATGACGGATGCCGGCATCGCCGCGAAGACGGGGCATGGCTGGGACTACTGGTTCGCGGCGCTCGACAAGGCGGGCGCGGCGAAGCTCGACCACAAGGGCATCACGGCGCTGCTCGACAAGAAGTTCAAGCCGGGGCCGTGGTGGGGCCAGATGATCGCGGTCTCGTATGAGCGGGCGCGCGGCATCCGGGCGATGAACCAGAAATGCGACGGGGAGTTCTCGGTCAGCGCCACCAAGGTGATGCCGGTGAGCCTTTCGGTGCTGTTCGACGCCGCGACCGATCCCAGGACGCGCAAAAAATGGTTCCCGGCCGGCGCGTTCGAGGAGACCTCGAAGACCAAGGACAAATACTGGCGCGGCAAGTGGAAGGGCGAGGCGCGATTGTCGGCGGGGTTCTATGCCAAGGGCGAGGGCAAGGCCCAGATCGCAATGGACATCGGCAAGCTCGCGGACGGCGAGATGGTCGAGAGCGAGCGCGCGGCGTGGAAGGCGGCGCTGGTGAGGCTGGAGAAGCTGTTTTAGATTGACACCACCTCAAACCGTCATCGCCCGCTTCATGCGGGCGACCCAATTTTCTCTTTGCGGATAGAAAATTGGGTTGCCCGGACAAGCCGGGCAATGACGGATGTTGAGTGAGGTATTGCGTTTAAACCTCAACCGGCTCGGTCGCCGGTCCCGGCTTGGGCTCGGCGGGCGCTTTGTGGTTCAGGCCGTGGCGCAAGGCCGAAATCGCCTGGTAGACGATGCGGCGCACGCGGTTGACGCCGCCGAGTGGGCGGTGCGCGGCGAGGCCGTGCCACGGCGTGAAGGACAGGTTCTCGCCGAACGCGTTCTGCATCGGGGTGTCGAACACCTGCTTGGGGATCGTGACGCGCGCCACGGGGATGAAGGGCGATTGGGATTCCGGCCATTCGATCGTGGGATCCTCGATCGGCATCGCGTCGGCGCGCAGCTGGACGCAGAAATCGAACGACGCCTCGCTTTGGTTCAGCGCGAGGACGAGGTTCTGGCGCAGGAAATTGTCGCCGACGCGGCTGTTGAACGGCGAGGCGGGGGCGCGCGGGATCAGCGAGAATTTGCACGCGGTATCGCCGTAGAGATAGGGCGTCATGCTCCAATAGCGGATGTTGAGCACGTTGGACGGCTTTTCGCGCTCGATCATGAACGCGTTGTACATCTCGCGGAAGCGCCACTGGAACGGGTTCCACGACGGCAGGAAGAACTTCAGCGGATTGGCAAGGTTCTGCTGCAGCACGACATAGTCGAGCGCGTTGCGCACGATGAACACCGGATAGCTGATGTTGATGAAGTCCTGGGTGCCGGACGGGCTGTCCTCGACGCCGAGCAGCTTGATCGCCATGCCGCGGCCGTCGCCGATGGCGTCGGATTGCGGCTTGGCGTTGCTGTTGGAGAAGCGGACCCAGGCCTGGAACGTGCGCGGCTGGGCGAACAGGCCCTGGCGCAGGCGCGGCGGCAGGTCGTCCAGCACGCGGAACTCGGCGGCGACGCAGCCATGCGGCTTGGGATGGGCATCGCGCCGTGCCGGCGGGTCGGCCTTGAACTGGGAACTGACCTGCAGCTCGATGATGTTCTCGATGATCTTGATGGCGGCGGCTTCGCCGGGCGGGATCGCCTCGGGCGGAGTGCCGGATTGGGCGTCGGAGATCAAGGCGCTGTTCGGTTCTGCCGGGATGTCCATGGCGCCCCTCTTTGCGAGTCTGGGAATTCGCAAGACTAGGAGAAGTATTGGCGCCCAAGTCAATGCGCGGCGGGTGGCGCGGGGCGCCCGCGGGAAAAGACGCCGCATGGGGCTCGCTGGCATCGGTGCCGATAGGCTATATGACACGCACGGGGCGCAGCGCCCCCTGGGAACGCGAGCCGACATGCAACTTCATCTTTCGTCCTGGCCCGAGATCGAGGCCTATCTCGCGCGCTCCAAGGCGATCCTGATCCCGATCGGCTCGACGGAGCAGCACGGCCCGAACGGCCTGCTCGGCACCGATGCCTTGTGCCCGGAGATCATCGGCCGGCGCGCCGGCGACGAGGGCGGCATCCTGGTCGGCCCGACCTTCAATGTCGGACAGGCGCAGCATCACATGGCGTTCGCCGGAACGATCACCTTGCGGCCTTCGACCATGATCGCGGCGATGATCGACTGGAGCCAGTCGCTGACGCGGCACGGCTTCGAGCGCATCTACTGGCTCAACGGCCATGGCGGCAATATCGCGACGATCACCGCGGCGTTCTCGGAGATGTATCACGGCATCAGCTTCAACGACGCCGGGGCGAACAAGCCGCCGCTGCGCTGCATGCTGCGCAATTGGTGGGAGCTGCCGGGCGTGACCGATCTGTGCCGCCAGCTCTTCCCGGTGGGCGAGGGCAGCCATGCCACGCCGTCGGAGGTCTCGGTGACCTATTTCGGCTATCCCGAGGCGATCAAGCGGGTGGAGATGACGCCGAAGATCGCGCCGAACGGCCCGATCTACGACGCGGAGGATTACCGCCGCCGCTTTCCCGACGGGCGCATCGGCTCGGACCCGAGCCAGGCCACGGCCGAGGCCGGCGGCAAGATCGTCGCCGCCGCGGTCAAGGGCGTGATCGCCGAGTTCCGCAACTTCGCGGCGTCGTGATCGCGATTTCTCACCACGGCGTGGAGAACGCCGGGCAGGTCGCCGCCATCTGGCGCGAGCATTGGGGCGGCGACATTGTCGTCAGCCGCGGCCGCATCCATCGTCCGCAGGATGTGAACAGCATCGTGGCCGGCCAGGGCGGGATCGCCGGTCTTCTGACCTGGCGCCGCGAGGCCGGCGAGATCGAGGTGGTCAGCCTCGACAGTTTCGCGCAGAACAACGGCGTCGGCACGGCGCTTCTGGGGGCCATGGCCGAACGCGCGCGGCAGGACGGCGTGCGCCGCGTCTGGCTCGTCACCACCAACGACAACATTCGCGCCCTTCGCTTCTATCAGATGCGCGGCTGGAACATGTGCGCGCTCCACGCCGACGCGATCGCGGCATCGCGCAAGCTCAAGCCGGGAATTCCGCCGACCGGCGAGGACGGCATCGCGATCCGCCACGAGATCGAATTCGAGCTTGTCTCGCCTAGTGCACGAAGGTGTTCTGCACCCGCACCGACCTGTTGAAATACGCAATCCAGATCGCGCCCGACACCACCGCCCGCACGATTCCCCGCACAGCTTCGGGCGTGTCGCCTGGTCCGGTGATGAGTTCCGGATAGATGTTGAGGAGAACGAGATTGAGGAAGGCCTTGGCGATAATGAGGCTGTAGAAGCCGGTCATCAGGGCCGGCACCTGCTCCTTCTTCTGGAAGAAGCGCACCAGGCAGTAGATCGTATAGGCGGCGATCGCGGCGGTGAACACGAGGAACGCGACCGAGGCAAACTCGCCTTGCGACGGGCCGGGTGCCACGGCTACGCCCGAGACAGGTGCCGGCGGTAGGACAGGCCCGGAAGGTGCCGCGATGGTCGGTGACATTTGCGGCGCGGCAGCTTGGACGAAGATCAGGACAAATATCACGATGTCCGCGATCAGATGCAGGATCGGCAGGATGAGCCAGCCGCCGATGCCCACGGGCGACGGCGCGGGCAATGGCGTGAGCGCCGCGAGCGGCGGTGTCTCGGCGGTTTCGGTCATGCTTGTTCCCCAACAGCGCCAGTTTAGCGCCAAAGCCGGATTTTGCGCACGGTCAGATTGTCGATTTGAAGTTCCCGGATGCGCGCCTTGCCGATGGTGAGGCGGCCGATGGCGAGGTAGCCGATGGCCAGCGCGCCCAGCGCCGCCGCGCCGACCGCCAGCGCGCCGATGGCGACGGCGCCGTAAGCCGCGTGACGGCGTGCGGCGCGCGATCTCGGTTCCGGCATGGCGACGTCTCCCGTCAGGACAGCGTGTAGTCGAAGGCGTAGGAGTGCTTGCCCTCGGCGACGATGATTTTCATCGTGCCGGCGAGGCCCGTCAGTTCGCCGGTGCCGGAATCCGGCGCGACCGAAACGGTGAGCGACGGCGTGCCGCGATTCATGATGCCCTGATGGTGCAGGATGAACGTGCCGCTGCGGCCGCGCAGCGTGCCCGTCACCTTCTCGATCGCGACATAGACCGCCGAGCCCTTGGTGTCGGTGCCGCCGGTCAGCATCTGGCCCTTGCTGGTGGCTTCGAGGTCGCCATAGAAGCGCTTGGCGATGGACATACGGCCCAGCACCGGATCGGCGACAGATTCGTCCTGCGCCAGCGGTGCGAGCTTGACCTCGAAGGTCCCCGTGGCGTGCTTGGCGGCAGAGGCAGGCGCCGCGGCCTCGTTTTTCTCGCCGCCCGGCCAGACATAGAGCGCGTCGGGCAGCTTCTCCTCATTGTCGGCGCCGTCGGTGAGCTTTTCGAGAGCGCAGCCATGGCGCTCGTAGAAGCGCCGGGCGCCGGCGTTCTGCTGGAACACCCAGAGCTCGAAGCCTTGCGGATGGCGCGCCGTCACCTGGGCAAACAGCTTGCTGCCGGTGTCGGTGTTGAAGCGCGAGGGATGGACATAGAGATGCTCGAGCCAGCCGCCATCGACCACCGCGAACCCGACCACCGCGCCATTGCGTTCGGCGACCCAGGTCTCCTTGTCCGCGACCACGCCGCCGATGAAGGCCCGCGTGTCGTCGTCGCCGTGCAGGCGGGGCAGGTAGGTCATCGTCGCGCGGGCGGCGAGATAGACATCGGCGACGGGCTTGGCATCGGCAGGGGTGGAGCGGCGGATGGTGGTGGGCATGGGTCCTCTATTTTTGTTTGGCTATGGGGACGTGTTCGTGACGATTGAGCCAGTCGCGCAAGGGTCCGAGGCCTTGCGGCATGGTGCGGTAGACGCGCCGCCGCCCGAGGGTCGCGGCATCGACCAGGCCATGGCGGCGCAGCACGGTGAGATGCTGGACCACGGCGGTGCGGGTGATCGGAAGCTCGTGCGCCAGCTCGCTCGCCGTCGACGGCTTGCGCGCCAGGCGCTGGAAGATCACGACGCGCAACGGCACGCCGAATATCCGGAACAGGGGAATGGCAGGATGCCTCCGCATGAGGGCCAAGTGTCACGCCGGACTAACACATTTGGCAAGCCCTAAATCGGTCCCCAGAATGGCGCGCGAAACGGGAGGCCAGCATGATCGACGGCGCGCATGTCATCGTCTATTCCAAGAACGCCGAGGCCGATAAGGCGTTCTTCAAGAATGTTTTGCAGTTCGGGCACGTCGATGCGGGGCATGGCTGGCTGATCTTCAAGCTGCCGCCGGCGGAGATCGCGGTGCATCCGTCGGACGAGAACGATCTGCACGAATTCTACCTGATGACCGACGACCTCGACGCCGAAATCGCGCGGCTGAAGAAGGCCGGCGTGGCCTGCGCCGAGCCGACGGTGCAGCGCTGGGGGCGGCTGACGCGGATCACGCTGCCCGGCGGCGGCGAAGTGGGGCTGTACCAGCCGCGCCATCCGCGGCCGTGAGCGTCACGGCGTCTTGCAATAGGCCTGATCGGGATTGGCGCCGCAGGTCAGCGCCTTGAGCAGGCGGTCGCCGTCGGCGCTCATGCACGGCGTGGAGAAATCGAAGGTTCTGGTCACGCCGTCCTTGACGATGTCGAACCGCCCCAAGGCGTCCGGCGTGTTGCAGACTATGGGTGGGGCTATACGACCTTTGACCACGACCGAAGGCTGCGTTCGGACCGGCCCACGCCGCCAGACGATGGCGGCCAGCCGGCGCAGCCTGTGCCATTCGTTCGGCGGCAATTGGCGAGTCTTCGTCACCGGCAGATCGTCGGTGCGCAGGCCGGCGCCGTCGCCGATGGCGCCGGGCGGCGTGCTGGCTTCCGAAACCGTGCCGGTCACGAGGTCGGCCGACACGCGATAGGGACCGCTCACGATGCCGCCGAGTCCATAGGTCACGCGGGTGGGCCAATCGTGCGCGGAACTCGGCGCCGCGAACAGGACCAGGCACGCGGCGATGGCGAGATTGCGCATGACGGCCCCTTTTCCCGCATGTCTGCGATGTGAGCGTGGGCTTCAATCGTGATTGAAAAAAGGCGCGAATTGCACCACTGTCCGGCGCATCCCAGGGGTGCCGCAAGGCTGAGATCGCAATCCCGCGAATCCCTTTGAACCTGATCCGGCTAATACCGGTGTAGGGAGAGGTCCATGAACAAGCCCATCCTCAATTCCGCCGCCGTCACGTCCATCACGCGGGGCGCGTTGCCCGGCTCGAAAAAAGTGTTCGTGGACGGCGTGCCGTTCCGCGAAGTCGCACTGTCGGGCGGCGAGGCGCCGGTCCGGCTCTACGACACCTCCGGTCCGTATACGGATGAAAGCGTCACGGTCGACATCGAGAAGGGGCTTGCCGCGACGCGGCGGGATTGGATCCTCGCGCGCGGCGATGTGGAAGAATACGAAGGCCGCGAACGCAAGCCGGAAGACGATGGGCTCAAGCGCGGCGAATTGCTGTCGGTGCCGCAATTCGATCGCGGTGCGCTGAGGCCGCTGCGCGCCAAGGCGGGCAGGAATGTCAGCCAGCTGCACTATGCGCGGCAGGGGCTCATCACCGAGGAGATGAAGTATATCGCGGCGCGCGAGAATCTGGGGCGCTCGGCGCTGGCCGACGGCAACTCGTTCGGCGCGGCGATCCCGCAGCAGATCACGCCGGAGTTCGTGCGCGACGAGGTCGCGCGGGGCCGCGCCATCATCCCGGCCAACATCAACCATCCCGAGACCGAGCCGATGATCATCGGCCGCAACTTCCTCACCAAGGTCAACGCCAATATCGGCAACTCCATCGTCACCTCCTCGGTCGCCGAGGAGATCGACAAGATGGTGTGGTCGACGCGCTGGGGCGCCGACACGGTGATGGACCTGTCGACCGGGCGCCACATCCACACCATCCGCGAATGGCTGGTGCGCAATTCCTCGGTGCCGATCGGCACGGTGCCGATCTACCAGGCGCTGGAGAAGGTCGGCGGCGTCGCCGAGGACCTGACCTGGGAGATCTATCGCGACACGCTGGTCGAGCAGTGCGAGCAGGGCGTGGATTACTTCACCGTGCATGCCGGGGTGCGGCTGGCGCATATCCCGCTGACGGCGAACCGCGTCACCGGCATCGTGTCGCGCGGCGGTTCGATCCTCGCCAAGTGGTGCCTGGCGCATCACAAGGAGAACTTCCTCTACACGCACTTTGAAGAGATCTGCGAGCTGCTGAAGCAGTACGACGTGTCGTTCTCGCTCGGCGACGGCTTGCGGCCGGGTTCGATTGCGGACGCCAACGACGCAGCGCAGTTCGCCGAGCTCGAGACGCTGGGCGAACTCAACAAGATCGCGCAGAAGCACGATGTCCAGACCATGATCGAAGGCCCCGGCCATGTGCCGATGCACAAGATCAAGGAGAACATGGACCGCCAGCTCGCCGCCTGCGACGAGGCGCCGTTCTATACGCTGGGGCCGCTCACCACGGACGTGGCGCCGGGCTACGACCACATCACGTCGGCGATCGGGGCGGCGATGATCGGCTGGTTCGGCTGCGCCATGCTCTGCTACGTCACGCCCAAGGAGCATCTGGGCCTGCCGGACCGCGACGACGTGAAGGCCGGCGTGATCGCCTACCGGATCGCGGCGCATGCCGCCGATCTCGCCAAGGGTCATCCCGCGGCGCGCATCTGGGACGACGCGATGAGCAAGGCACGCTTCGAATTCCGCTGGCGCGACCAGTTCGCGCTGGCGATGGATCCGGAGACGGCGCAGGCCTATCACGACGAGACGCTGCCCGCCGACGGGGCGAAGGTGGCGCATTTCTGCTCGATGTGCGGGCCGAAATTCTGCTCGATGAAGATCAGCCAGGAGGTGCGCGACGCCGCCAAGGGGCAGAACGACACGCTGAGCACCGCCGACATCCGCGCCGCGATGGCGAAGAAGGCGGAAGAGTTCAAGCAGGGCGGCGGCGAGATCTATGTCCACAAGCCGGCGGCGGAATAGCCAGCGTCAGGCCGGCGTGTCCGGGAATTCGCGGGCCGGCGCGATCTTGCGATAGCGCCGGCCATAGGTCTCCACGCTGCACGGCGGAAAGACCGCCAGCCGCACGATCGCGCGCGTCGCGGGAACGACTGCGATCTCGATGCCCCTGGCGGGCCACACCCAGGCGCCGTCCGCCAGGACGTCGCCGCTCCAGGGGAAATCGAAGGTCGCCTGCGGGTCTCCGAGCGCCGCGCGCACGGCGTCGCACGCCTGGTGATTGAGGGACCAGTTGTCCGTCGTGACGAGTTCGAGCACGCCGGCATGGGAATGGAAAAACACGTCGCTTGCGAAACCGGGCTGCGCCAGGGCGCGGAATTCGTAGTCGACGCTGTCGCTGCCGAAAAAGGCGCGGCCGGCGCCGGCGCGGAACGCCAGCCAATGCGCGACATCCTCCATGCGGCAGCCCTGGGCGAGGCCGCGCCAGCCGTCCAGGCGCCGCGCCAGCAGGGCTTCCAGGATGGTGCGGCAGGGATCGCGTGTCATTTGCCGCCGATCAAATCGATTTTTCCGAGGAAGAACGCCGCGGCGAGGTTGCGCAGGCCTACCACGCCGGCGAGGCGCTCGGCATTGGCGGCCTCGGGATAGGTGCCGAGCGGCGGTATGGGGAATTTGGTCTTGGGATCGTTGAGCGAGCCTTCGATCCGTTTGCGCAAGGCGTCGTCGATGACGATGCCGTTCCACACGATCTTGGTGAAGTAGTCGGTGGTGCCCTCGCGCAAGGTCTTGTTGCCCTTCTGCTCGGTCATGCCGGTGCGGTATTTGACGTGCTCCTTGCTTTCCAGGCCGTGGATGTATTCGTGGATCATGGTCTGGTAGAGCTTCCAGCGCGCCTTCTTTTTGGAATCCGGCGTGTCGCCCTGGAAGCGCTGGATGTAGGTCTTGCCGTCATCTTCGAAGCCGGGCCAGCCCTTGTCGGTCTCGATCAGCTCGGTGCGGTATTTCGCGACCAGCGCCGCCTGGACCCGCACCACGATCTTCTTCTCGTCGGTGCGCGACTTGATCGCGCCGTGCTCCTTGTCCAGCGACACCATCGCAGCGTCGCTGCCCATCAGGATCTTGAACACGCGCCAATTGGCCTCCGAATCCTCCTTGGCCACGCCGCCGGCCTTCAGATCCGCCTCCTTCTTGTCCCAGGCGTCGAACACGTTGACGCCGTGCTTGGGCGCGGCGCTGTGCGCATATTCGCCGAACACCGCGTCGACCGCCTTCGCCGACTCGCCCGCGAGCGAGTCGACCTCCGGCCAGTCGACCAGCTTGGCGGCATTGGCGTGCTCGGCGGCCTTGCCCTTTCCCAGCCGGTTGTACTGGTTGACGATCGCCTTGTCGGTCAGGGCCTGGAGCCGGATCTCGTAATTGCCCGCGGGGATGTCGGGATGGAATTCCGGCAGCTTGCCGGTCACCGGATCGGGCTTGGCTTCGGTCGAGATCGCGCTGTTGCTGGCCGCTTTTTCCGCCGGGTCGAGGCTTTGCGTTTCCTTGGTGAGATTGGGCTTCTTCTGCTTGCCCAGCACGTCGCGCTCGACGCGGTAGCCGGCGGAGAACGCGGCGTCGAGCGCGTCGAAGGTCGGCTTGTCGACCGCGCCGGCGGCAGCCTTTCCCTTGAGCCCCTTGGCGTCCTGGAATTTCTTGACGCCCTCTTCGAGCGCAGGGCCGAAGATCTCGTCGATCTTGGCCAGCGCGGTGAAATATCCCAGCTCCGACAGCGCGGTGGAGACGCGGATCACGGCCTCGCCCTTGTCCTTGCGCTTGAGGGTCTTCTTGCCGTCGGAGATCTCGTCGAGGGTCGGCTCGTCCTGGAAGCGGACGGCGGCGGCCTTGCGCTGCACGATGCCGGCGGCCGGCGCCGGCGCGTGGCCGGGCGGCGCGTAGAGATCGAGCAGCGCCTCGGCCGATTGGCCGCGCACGACGCGGTCGGCGACAGCGTCGGCATGCGTCTCGTGCCCGTCGCGCGGTCCGCCCTTGTCCACGCGCTGCAGGCCGCTGCGCTGCTGGACGATGTGCGCCGCTTCGTGCGCCGCCGTGTGCAGCGAGGGGTTGGGCGCGAAGACGACGCGATGGCCGGTGGCGAACGCCTCGGCCCCCAGCATTTGCGCGGCGCCCGCGGCCGAAGCATCGGTGTGGGCGGCGATGCCCGAGATGTCGTGCCGGCCGAACGCGGATTGGATGGCGGCGCCGAAGGGCAGGGGACGCGCCGGGCCGCTTGTGCCCTGGCCGGCGGCGGCACGCATGTCCTCGCCGGAGCGCAGCGGCACCGTGCTGAGATCGATCCTGCCGCCCGGCGTGGGGCCGGCCGGCGCAGATTGGATCGCCGGCGCCGCCCGCAAGGGGCTCGCGATTCCGTGCGACGGGCGCTTGGCGGGTGCGAACTGGCGCAAGGACGGAACTCCGATGCCGCCGCCATGGTCGCAAGGATCAAAATAACAGGCAAGTAGAAGCGCGATCTATATTTTTGCGTTCAAGTAAAAACCATAATCGCGCAAGATTTAGACTGCGATGGAGCCGTGTCAACGGGTCGGTTTGGTCTGTTTTGCAGGTTATTTATGCCCTAACGGGATTTGCACCACATGGCCGGCGGGGAAATAGGTCTTGTGCTCCGATGTCTGGACGACGAACGGCTCGGCGACCTTGAACTTCGCCTGTCCGTCTTTGATGGCCACGAATGTGAAGGCGCGCGGCACATCGCTGGACGCGTTGGTGAGAACGCCTTGGTCGCGAAACGCGAATTTCAGCGTGAAGCGATAGGTTGCGCCCGGCGTTAGCTGAGCGGATGCATCGATCTGCGTGCCTTTGTATCCAAGAAACGCTGTCTGCACGGGGTCTTGGGGATCGGTATAGGGCTGCACGTGTCCGGTTTCGTTTTTGACGGTGGGTTTTTCCTCCGGAAGGGTATCCTTCTTGACCGTGTCGGGCGGCGTTACCGGTGTGACCGGCGGCGCCTTGAGGGTATCCGCCGGGACCGACTTCGGGGCATCGGTCTTTGACGGCGGATCCTTCGCGGTCTGCGTGCTGTCGCCCAGCGTTGCTTTGGGTGCTGACGCGTCCGTTGGCGTGCCGCCCTTTTCGCCGCCGGATGGCTTGCCAGTGCCGCCGCTTTGAGGGGCGTGATCGCCGGCGCCATCGCCGCTGCCACCCTCGCCGGCCGGGCCGGTCTCCGACCCGGTCTCGCCGCTCTTGCCGGCATCTTCGCTGCCGCCGTCGCCGCCATCCTTTATGTCTTCGCCCGACAACAGGCTGCTGATCACAGCCCACAGAACCTTCACCACATCCCACAGGAGCATGACGGCGTCCCAGATCAGCAGCAATTCGCCGATGATCGGAATGGCGAACAGGACGATCTCCGCCACAAGCCCGGCGAGATATTGGACGGCCTTTGCGGCGAGATATTTGCCGGCTTTCTCCTCGAGCCATGCTGCCGCGCGACGTATGATGCGCGCGCCCAGGCGTTCGAGCGCGGCACGTTGCCTGGCGATCTTCTTCGCCAGCTTTTCGCTGAGCTTCTCGAACCGCGCCAGCTGCCGCTCGAGCCGGCGCGATTGTTTGTAGGCTTGCTTGACGGCGTCCTTTTCGAGCTTGAGGGCGTCGCGCGCCTTGCGCAGAGCCTCGTTCTCGGCCTTCAGGCTCTTTTCGAGCTTTTCGAGATCGCGCTCATGCCTGGCGAGATCGTCCTTGAGAGTCTCGAGTTTCTTCGCCATCTCCTCAGGCGACAGCGACCTGTTGTCCTTGAGCCCGCGCAGTTCGGACTGCGTCTTTCCGATCGCGCTCCTGATTTTCTTCCGTTGGGCCAGCGCTTCCTCGATGCTCTTGGCGCTTTTGTTGATGGCGCCCTGAATCAGCTTGCGGTTGGCGAGCCGCGCCGCCTTCGCGGCGAGGAGCTTCGCCAGACGCGTCTTGAGCCGCTCTTCGTAGAATTCCCTGGTGACGCCCAATTCGCCTTCGAGGGAGACTTTGACCTTCAGGCCGCGATGGATCAGCAAGCGGAGCGTGGGATCGCGCACGATGGCTTTGCCGAGCCGGCTGTCGATGTTGTTCTTGTCGATCTCGCCCGCCAGCGTCAGCTTGACGGCGACGAGGTCGAGGTCGAATTCGCCCTTGGCATAGGTGGCGGCCAGCAAATCGAGGCCGAAAGCGATGCTCAAGCCGTCGGCGGATTTGACTTCCGCGACGTCGAGGCTGGCGAGAGTGCCGCTGAGCTCCGCCGCGAGCCCGCCATCCGCCTTGCGGGGATCGAGAGTGCCCGCTTTTTCGAAGCCCGGGCCGTGGCCTTTCAGCAGCTCGATCTGGCTCTCGGCGGTTTCGCCGGCTTCGGGCTCGGGCATGGTGTCGAGCTCGATTTCCAGGACCAAATCGCCGGACAGCGCGCAGCCATGCTTCTCCTTTTCCAGAAGCTTGATCTTGAGCTTCGTGTTTTCGGTTTTGCCTTTTTTCTTGTCGCCGGGATCGGGCGGCTTTCGCTGGATCCGCGGCGTCGCCGCGCCCTGCTGGATCGTGTGGGCGAGCTCGTGGGCGAGAAGCAGCCGCCCCGCCGTTGACTCGGGGCGATAGCGGCTCGCGCCGAACACGATGTGCTGTCCCGCGGCGAATGCCTGGGCCTGCAGGGCGTCGGCGGAACGCGCGGCGCGGCTGTCGGTATGAACGCGGATCGCGCTGAAATTCCGCCCGAAGCGCGGCTCCATGAATGCGCGGGTCGCGGTGTCGAGCGGCTGGCCAGGCGAGTCCAGCACTTCGGTTGCGATATTCGGCGCGATCTTCGCCGCTGCCGATCGCGCCGGCAAGGCGCTCATCTGCACGTGCGGCGGCGCGCGCACGGACGATCCGCTTGCGATAGCGCGCCGGTCTTGCGGCGCCGGCATCTGCATCACCCGCTCGGCGGCGCGGTCGGCCTCACGTTCCAAACTGTCCTGCGACTCGCCGACTGCGAGCTTGGCCTGCACCGGGCGGCCATGCGGCGGAACTGCGCTGAAATCGAAGGCAGCCGGCGTGCCGACCGGTCCGGCGCTTTGCGCCGCCGGCGCAGCGGGTGGCTTCGCCGCCGGCACAGGGGCCGGCTTGGCCTTCGGCGCGTAGCTGTGCATCGCTCCCCCTGCGTGCGCACGCTGCACGCCCCGGTGGAACATGACACATCTGTAATCGGAAAGCGACGCTTCGGCCGAGGCGGCGAGCGCCGGCGGCGGTCTGGCGCCTCAGCGCAGCGTGCGGTTGCCGGTGATCGCGTGCCACAGGAACAGCACCACGATGGCGCCGACGACCGCGACGAGGGTGGAGTAGAGGAAGCCGCCGCTGGCCGGGCCGCCCAGGGCCTGGAAGATGAAGCCGCCGACGACCGCGCCGACCAGGCCGAGCGCCATGTTGATGATGCAGCCTTCGCCGCGCTTGTTGACGATGCGGCTGGCGATGAAGCCGCTCAGCGCGCCGACGACGATCCAGCCCAATACCGACAGCATCTGTTTTTCCCTGTCTTGGCGTCAGTGCCCGCCCGCCGTGACGGTGGGCGCCGTGCCATCCTGCCCCGTCAGGCCGGCGCGGAACAGAGTCTCGGGCACGCTGTCGGCGAGAAAGTCGCCCAGCTCGTTGCGGATCACCGCTTCGGCATCGGGCGACAGGGTGCCGGGCGTCTCGGGCCAGAAGCGGGTGCCAATCTGCTCCATCGGGAACGGCCGGTCGTATTTGTTGCTGAGGATGCCCTGGTGCATCGCAATCGGCTTCAAGGTGTGGGCGTCCACCGCGACGATCATGTAGTCGGCATAGAGATTGGTCGTCGCGACGAAGTCGGAGAGGCGCGCCAGGCCGATGCCCGCGCGCGACTGAGGCGACGGAAGGTAATTGGCGCCGTTGAGGACCAGGACATAGATGTCGACATCCTTGCTCGGGGTCAGGCCGGGCAGATTGTCCGCCGTGCCGCTGCTCGCGAGCAGGAAATTGGCCAGCGCGGCGCGGTCCACGCTTGCCGGCTTGACGGTGTAGCGCTTGGCCAGCGCGGCGGCGACGAGCTTCTCGATGTCGGCGTCGACGTGCCAGGCGGAGATGTCCATGTCGCTGTCGCTCTTGGTGGTCGCCATGCCGCCGGGGCTGACGAAGCGCAGGCGCTGTCCGACGACGGAGACGATGGCGACGTTATGCCCGGTGGCGGCGGCGGGCACGTCGGGATGCGGCAGGATCGAATGATCGCCGGGTGCCGGAATCCGCGCGCTCATGTTGAGCGAGCGCAGGGTCTCGACGGCGGAGACCGCGAGCAGGTCGGAATAATCGGCCTTCAGCTGCAGGCGCTGGCCCGGCGTCGGCGGGCTGCCGCGGGGAATCTTGAGGTCCGACGCGGTTGGGGCGGCGGCAAAGCCGATCTGCGCCTTTTCGCGGGTCTGCAGGCGCGAGAAGGTGTGCCCGATCGTTTTGAGCGTATGGGCGTCGATGACGTCGATCTCGTAGCCCGCGGCGACATAGGTCTTGCCGCTGCCGTCGCTGCCCACCAACGACAGGCCGGCGCCGAAGCTGGCGTTGCCTTCGGTATCGGGCCGCACGACGATAAAGGCATCGGCCTGCGGCGCCTGGACGGTCTTGAGGTATTCGCGCGTCGCCGCGGCCGAGGTCAGGTCGTATTTGCCGTTGGGAATGCGGGCGAGCGCGGCGCGGTCAAAGGTCGCCGGCACGATGCGGTAACCGGTGCCGAGATATTTGCCCAGCGTCGCGGTCATCGCATCGTCGAGCCCGAAATCGGAGATGTCGACGGGGACGTTCGGCGTGCCGATGCCGCCGGTCACGATCGTCATGCTCTGGCCGATGCCGGACAGGATCGCGACCGTGTGGATCTTGGAGTAGTCGCCGATCTGCGCCGGCATCGGCTGGACGGGCGCGTTGTAGATCATCACCGGAATGTAGACATAGTGGCCGCCGCCACCGCCGCGGGCTTCCACGGACTGCACCGTCACGCACGCCAAAACCGCGGCCAGCGCCGCCGCCCAAGCCATCCGCATCATGAGACGCCCCAAAATCCCTGCCGCGGCGTCTTTAGCATTCCGCCAGCGCCGTGGCGACAGGCGCGGGCCGCTTCAAAACGACGTCACGCCCATCGCGACGGCGGCGGCCAGCATGACGGCGGTCGAGGCCCAGCCCAGGGTCTTGAGCACCGGGCCGGCGGTGAAGGTTCCCATCAGTTTCGTGCTGCTGACGACGTGCATCATCGCGAACATCATCGGCACCGCGATCACGCCGTTGACCACCGCGCTCCAGAACAGCGCCTTGATCGGATCGAGATGGATCCAGTCCATCACCACGCCGAGCGCGACGCCCGCGGCGATCACCGCGTAGAAGCCCACCGCCTCCCAGGGCTTGTTGTCGAGGCCCTCGCGCCAGCCGCGCAACTCGCTGACCGCATAGGCCGAGGAGCCGGCGAGGACCGGAATAGCGAGCAGGCCGGTGCCGATGATCCCTAAGCTGAACAGCGCGAAGGCGAAGCGGCCGGCCACCGGCGCCAGCGCGCGCGCCGCGTCGGCGGCGGTCTGGATGTCGGTCTTGCCGTGGGCGTGCAGCGTCGCGGCGGTCGCGATCATGATCGCGAGCGCGACGAGGTTGGAGGCCGCCATGCCCGCGAAGGTGTCGACGCGCATGCGCGAGAACGCCTTGGGCGCCTGCTCCGGCGCATCGAGCAGTGGCTTGTCGTCGTTCTCCTGCTCGACTTCCTCGACCTCCTGCGCCGCCTGCCAGAAGAAGAGATAGGGGCTGATCGTGGTGCCGAAGATCGCGACGATGATGGTCGCCGCCGCCGGCGACAGCGTGATGCCGACGCCGACAAGGGCGAGGCCGACCTGGCTCCAATCGAGCTTCACCAGGAACACCACCGCGACATAGGCGAACAGGCTGAAGGTCAGGACGATGAGGATGCGCGAATAGCGCCGGTAGGGCGCGAACATCTGGAGCAGCACGGAGACGACCGCGAACAGCACGGTGAAGACATGCCCCCAGCCGCCGGCGAGCAGCGCCGCCGCCTCGCCCATCGCCGCCAGATCGGCGCCGAGATTGATCGTGTTGGCGACGAACAGCAGCACGACGAGCAGCGTCACCAGCCCGCGCGGCAGGACCTTGATCATGTTGTGGGCGAGGCCGCGTCCGGTGACGCGCCCGATATGGGCGCTGACGAGCTGGATCGCCGCCATCAGCGGGAAGGTTAGGACGAGGGTCCAGAGCAGGCCGAAGCCGGCCTGGGCGCCGGCCTGGGAATAGGTCGCGATGCCGGACGGATCGTCGTCCGCCGCGCCGGTGATGAGGCCGGGGCCGAGCTGCTCGAACAGCGTGACGCCGCGCAGGCGCTGGAGGAGGGACGGCGGATTTGTCATGCGAGGCAAACCCGCGAAGTGAGTCTACAGCGTACAACTTATCGCGCGGCGTTTCGATCCGGCGGATGGTGCGATAGCGGACGGACCTTCGCCAGTTTCACCTCCCCGCCGGGGAAATGAAAAAGGGATCAGGGTATTCCGTGACACGATGGCTCTGCCGGCGTGGCCGAGGCCAGCATTGCCTTGGCGGCGTCCTCCGGGATGATGCCGGCGTCGTAGAGCGCGAACGGCGCGCTGCGCTCGATCAGCGAGAACGTCTCCTGACGGATACGCGCCTTTTGTGCGTCGGTGAGCGCGGCGGGACTTTCCGGCCAGATCTCGTCGGCACACATCTCGGTCGCTTCGCCGTAGCCTGAGAAGGTGTCGCGCCACGGGATTTTTCCAACCCCGCTCGCGAGCATCTTCCCGGTGTGCACGTCGTACAGCGCGATGCCCCAGGGCAGGCTGACCAGCGTGCCCTTGCCGGTGATCAGGCCGGCGTCGTGATAGAGGAAGATGCCGCGCGTCTCGTCGCGCATCAGGCCCGGCCCTTGCGCCAGGACGAGATAGGCGTCGACGCCCGGCGGCGGCGTCAGCGCCTGGATGCGCTTGGCGAAGACGGTGCGCGGACTCTCGAACAGGCCGCCGTCGAGGTGATCGAAAATTCCCGGTGGCAGGGTGCCGGGGCGCAGCTCGAAGCGGCCGCCCAGCGCCGCCGTCAGGCGCCGCAATGCCGCGCCGTTCAAATCCCAATCGGTCGGGACCGCGTTCTCCGAATTGTCGAACCGCGTCAGGCCCATGGTCTGGAGCTGAAGGTCGCTCTTCATCATCAAGACGACGGCGACGGTGTGGATGCCGGTCAGGTCGGCATCGGCGGCCCGCGCGCCGGCCGTCATCGCCGCCATGGCAAAGCCGGCGGCGGCGATGACGCGTCCGAGCCTCACATCGTCACCACGACCTTGCCCATCGCCTTGCGGTCCATCAGCATACGGATGGATTTGCCGGCCTCGGCGAGCGGGAATTTCGCCGAGACGTCGGGATGGAGCTTGCCGTCCGCGATCATCTGCATGATCTCGCGCAGGCTCTCATTAGCATGCCTGGGATCGCGCTGGGTCGCCATGCCCCAGAACACGCCGAGCACGTCGCAGCCCTTGAGCAGGGTCAGATTGAGCGGGATCTTCGGGATTTCGCCGGCCGCGAAGCCGATCACGAGATAGCGCCCCTCCCAGTTCATCGCGCGCAGGCTGGGCTCGGCATATTGGTCGCCGACCGGATCGTACAGCACGTCGGCGCCCTGGCCGCCGGTGAGCTCCTTGATCTTGTCGGACATCGCCTTCTGCTGGTCCCTGGAGAGCGGCAGCTTCGGGTAGACGAAGCCGGCGCTCGCGCCGTGCTTGATCGCGAGGTCGACCTTCTCCTGCGTCGAGGCGCCGGCGATCACCTTGGCGCCCATCGCGACGCCGAGCTCGACGGCGGAGAGGCCGACACCGCCCGCGGCGCCGAGCACGACGAGATGCTCGCCGGCTTTAAGCTTCGCGCGGTCCTTGAGCGCGTGATACGACGTGCCATAGGTGACGATGAACGCCGAGGCGACCTCGAAGCTCACATTCGCCGGCACCGGCACGCAGCGCCGCGCATCGGCGAGGATCTCCTCGACGAAGCCGCCGCTGCCGACCGACACCGCGACGCGGTCGCCGACCTTCCAGTCCGTCACGCCTTCGCCCAGCGCCTTGACCACGCCGGCGACTTCGCCGCCCGGCGGGAAGGGCAGGGCCGGCTTGAACTGGTACTTGTCGGCCAGCATCAGCACGTCGGGAAAGTTCACGCCGCAGGCCTTCACGGTGATCAGGACCTGGTTCTTGCCGGGCGTGGGCGAGGGCAGTTCGCGCAGCTCCATCTCCTCCGGCGGACCGTAATGGGTGCACAGCATGGCTTTCATGGCGATTCTCCCGATGGCTTACTTTGTATGGCTGGTCGGACAAGCTTAGGCGAAGGCCGCGCGCGCGCAAAGCGGGATCAAAACGTCACGGAGCGGCGTATAATAGGCGGTCGCTTGCCGTCAGGATGTTCGAGCCATGCGCAAACTGATTCCGGTCCTTCTCTGTCTTGCCGTCCTGGGCGCTGTGCCGGCTGCCGCCGCCGACAGCGCCATGTGCCTGCGCCGCGTCGATGTGCGCGAATGGGCGAGCCCCGGGCCCAACACGCTGATCGTGCAGGCGGAGACGGATCGCAAGGTGTTGTTGACCCTGACCCAGGGCTGCTCGGGCTTCGGCGCTTACGACGGCCTGTCGATCAGCGGCCCGACCGAATCCCGCATGAGCTGCATCAGCCCCGGCGACACGGTTCACACGACCTATGCCGGCGAGCGCGGCCGCTGCCGCGTCGTGTCGGTGATGCCGTATAGCGGCAAGCTGCCGCCGCGCGATTCGCATATGTGAGGGATCGAAACCGGTGCGTGGGCGTTGTGGCTTTCGCGAGGGACCGCGCGTAAGGAAAATCGTCATGAGAACATCGCTTCTGCTTGCCGCCGCCGCCGTGCTGCTGGCCTCACCGGCGCTCGCCGCTCCCGGCAGCACCTGCATCCGCCACGACCAGATCGACAACTGGACGGCGCTCAGCGACAAGCAGGTCGTGCTCGAGGACATCAGCCATCACAAGGTGCTGGTGAAATTGATCGGCACCTGCTCCGACCTCAAATTTCACGAGACGCTCGCGGTGGGCGGACATGGCGTGACGGGCCTGAGCTGCGTCGAACCGGGCGACACGATCACCACGCGCAACAACGGCCTTGGCGGGCGCTGCGCGGTCGTGTCGGTCGAGCCGTACACGGGCAGCATGACGGCGCATCATGACGATCACGCCGATGCCGATCATGGCGGCGATCATCACAGCGGTTATTAGAACGCATCCCATAAGCCGTCGTCGCCCGGCTTGTCCGGGCGACCCAATTTCTTTTCGCGGCGAGAAAAATGGGTTGCCCGGACAAGCCGGGCAATGACGGTTGAGAGGTAGCGTTTAAGCGATCGCTAGATCGCGCAACGCTGCCGCCGGGCGGCGCTCGCCGACCACCGTGCCGCGCGTGTTGTGGATCGGGGCGCGCAGCAGGCTCCGCGCGCTGTCGCCAAGCAAGCCGAGCTTGTCCAATACCGCCGCGATTGCGGTCTCTGACGCGCGGCCGGCGCCATCGTCGATCTTGATCGCGATGCCGAGGCGCAGATCGGGCAGCCAGCCGCCGAAGAAGCCTTCGGCGCCGGTCTTCACCGCGACGCGGCCGCCGCCAGCGCGGATCAGCGTGGCACAGGCGCGGCCGGTGCCGGACATCAGCTCGGGATGTTTGATCATCGCGCCCAGGATCCGCCGCGCCGCATCGGCGCGCGGCTTGGGCAGATGGTCCGGCCCCGCCATCTTCGCGGCGGCGCGCGCGAATTCAGTGAGCGAGGTCGCGAAATTCGGCGCGGCGCAACCGTCGATGCCGTAGGGCAGTTCGCCGGCGCCCGACAAATCGCGCAGCACCGCCGCGACGGCGCGCTGCACGGGATGATCGGCGCGCTCATAGCCACCGGTGGCCACATCCCAGTGCCGCGCCACCGTGAGGAAGCCGCTGTGCTTGCCCGAGCAATTGTTGAAGATGCGCGTCGGCTTGATGCCGTCCCGGATCATCGCCTCGGCCACCGGCTCGTAGCGCGACGGGTGCGCGCCACAGGCGAGATCGCGCTCGCTCAAGCCGATCCGCGCCAGCCACGCCGCGACCCGCTCGGTGTGCATCGGCTCGCCGGAATGTGAGGCGCAGGCGAGCGAGACCTCTTCGTCGCTGAGACCAAAGGCGGCGGCCGCGCCCGACTCGACCAGCACCATCGCCTGCATCGGCTTGAGCGAGGAGCGCGAATAGACCGGGGACGTGACGTCGCCCAGCGCCAGGCGCAGCGCGCCCGAGGCATCCGCGACGGCGATGGCGCCGCGATGCACGCTCTCGACCAGATCGCCGCGGGTGAGTTCGACTAGGATTGGGTTGGTCATGGCTTTATGAATAGCGCGTGGGGCAGGGCACGGAAACACATATGCGCGGGTATTTTGCGGTCGGCGTGGACGGCATCTCAAAGCCGATGAATCTCGGCAATCTTATGCGCATCGCCAATGCGTTCGACGCAAGCTTCTTCTTCAACATCGCGCCGCAGCTCAAGCTCTCCGATGCGCGCAATGCCGACACCTCCGATACCCAGAGCACGCTGCCGCTCTACAGCTACAAATCCGCCGAGGAATTTCGCCTGCCCACCGGCTGCCGGCTGGTCGGGGTCGAGATCACCGAGGATGCGGTCGAGCTGCCACGGTTCCGCCATCCCCAGCGCGCCGCATACGTCTTCGGCGCCGAGCGCATGTCCCTTTCGCAGGCTGTACTTTCGCGCTGCGAGTTCGTGGTGAAGATCCCGATGAAATTCTCGATCAATGTCGGGATGGCGGGCGCCATCGTGCTCTACGACCGGCTGATCAGCCAGGGCGGCTATGGCAGCAGGCCCATCGCGCCGGGCCGCGCCCAGCCCGACATTCCGCCGGCGCATAAATGGGGCGCTCCGCTGGTGCGTACAAGGAAGTGACAAGCGAAATTTGCGCTGTATAGTCCCGCCCGCTCATGACACCCGCTCTCGAAATCTCCCATCTCCGCAAGGTCTATCGCAGCGGCACCGTCGCGGTCGAAGACGTTTCGCTCACCGTCCAGCCGGGCGATTTCTTCGGCTTCCTGGGGCCCAACGGCGCCGGCAAGTCGACCACGATCCATTGCATCACCGGCATCTCGAACCCGACCTCGGGGTCGATCAAGATTTTCGGGATCGACGCGGTCGCCGATTACCGCAATGCGCGCAAGCTCGTGGGGCTCAGCCCACAGGATTTCAACGTCGACCAGTTCGCCACCGGGCGCAACATCGTCGACTGGATGGGCGGCTATTTCGGTATGCCGCGCGCCCTGCGCCGCGAGCGCACCGACATGCTGATCGAGCGCTTCGATCTGAAGCCGCACGCCAACAAGCCGTTCCGCGAACTCTCCGGCGGCCTCAAGCGCCGCGTGATCTTGGCCCGCGCGCTGATCAACGATCCCAAGCTGCTGGTGCTGGACGAGCCGACCGCCGGCGTCGACGTCGAGCTGCGCATGGATCTGTGGCGCTACCTGTCGGAGCTCAACCGCGACGGCACCACGATCCTGCTGACCTCGCATTATCTCGAAGAGATCGAGCGGCTGTGCCGCACCATCGCGATCGTCGCCAAGGGCAAGATTGTGCGCCACGGCCCCAAGGAAGAGTTCTTCACCGAGCCCGGCGGGCTGGAGCGCGCGTATCTGGCCGCCACCGGCAAGGCCGCCGATCACGCCGCGGTGGCCGCCCGATGACCGTCAACTGGATCGGCCTGTGGACGATGGTGCGGCGCGAGATCCAGCGCCTGTGGCGCGTGCCGATCCAGGCCGTGGTCGCGCCGCTGATCTCGGCGCTGCTGTTCATCTTCATCTTCGGTTTCGTGGTCGGCGGGCGCATCTCGAATATCGGCGGCTTCCGCTATCTCGAATTCGTGCTGCCCGGCGTGGTGATGATGAACGTGGTGAGCGCCTCGTTCCTCCAGGCGACGTCGCAGATCTATTTCCAGCGCTTCCAGAAGAGCATCGAGGAAATTCTCGTCTCGCCGCTGTCTTACGTCGAGATGATCGGTGGCGCGGTGTCGATCGTGATCCTGCGCTCGGTGGTGACGGCGCTCGGCATCCTCGTCATCGGCGCGATCTTCGGCGCGGTGCATCTGCACTCGCTGCCCGAATTCCTGTTCTGGACGATCTTCGTCTCGATGATCTTCGGCTTCCTCGGCATCATCGTGGCGCTGTGGGCCAAGACCTTCGAGCAGCTCAACGTGCTGATGGTGTTCTTCATCCAGCCGCTGTCGATGGTCGGCGGCGTGTTCAACACGGTGAATATGCTGCCGAGCTGGCTGCGCTGGCTCGCCTATGCCAATCCGCTGTTCTATTTCAACAACGGGCTGCGCCATTCGATGATCGGCTTCAGCGAGGCGCCCGCGGTGATCGGCGTGACGCTGACGCTGGGGCTCGCGGCGGTGCTGGGCGGCATCGTGTGGCGGCTGTACGCGGTGGGCTACGGTTTGCGGGAGTAGCAAAAAATAGAACCCTCGCCCCCGCGAAGCGGGGGAGAGGGCAGGGTGAGGGGGCGGCGCCGCTAGGCGATCCTCTTGCCGGAGCGCTCGGTATCGGCAGCGCGCTAGAAACTTCTACATCTCAGATCGACATCAACACCCCCTCACCCCGCCCTCTCCCCCACTTCGTGGGGGCGAGGGAGGACTTGAAGTATGGTGCGGCGCTCCCAATTATATTATGATCGTCATCTTATATCGGAGTCGATATGCAGAAACGCAATGCCACCGCTGCCGTCATCGGCGCGGGCGATTACATCGGCTCCGCCATTGCCAAAAAATTCGCGGCCGAGGGCTACACCGTGTTCGCCGGGCGGCGGACCGCGGACAAGCTCGCGGCGCTGAAATCCGAGATCGAAGCGGCTGGCGGCGCCTGCGAGACGCGGGCGCTCGATGCGCGCAAGGAAGAGGACGTCGCGGCGTTCCTCAATGAGGCCGATGCGCGCGCGCCGCTCGAAGTCTGCGTCTTCAACGTCGGCGCCAATGTGAACTTCCCGATCCTGGAGACCACCGAGCGCGTGTTCCGGAAAGTTTGGGAGATGGCGTGCTATGGCGGCTTCCTCACCGGGCGCGAGGCGGCGCGGCTGATGACGGCGCGCGGGCAGGGGACCATCCTGTTCACCGGCGCGACCGCCTCGATGCGCGGCGGCAAAGGCTATGCGGCGTTCGCCTCCGCCAAGTTCGGCCTGCGCGCCGTGGCGCAGAGCATGGCGCGGGAGTTGGGGCCACAGAACATCCATGTCGCGCATCTCGTCATCGACTCCGGCGTCGACACCGCCTTCGTCAAGGAGCGCATCCGCGCGCGGGGCGGGGATGAAGCTGTCGCGGCCATAGAGCCCGATCAGCTGATGCATCCGGATTCGATCGCCGACGCCTACTGGTACCTGCACACCCAGAAGCGCGACGCCTGGACCTTCGAGCTCGACGTGCGGCCTTACAAGGAGACCTGGTGATGCAATGCGAGTTCCTGTTCGATTTCGGCAGCCCGAACGCGTTTCTCGCGCACCGCGTGATCCCGCAGATCGAGGCGCGCACCGGCGCCAAATTCGACTGTGTCCCGGTCCTGCTCGGCGGCATCTTCAAGGCGACCGGCAACAAATCGCCGATGGAGGCGTTCGGCCATATCCCGGCCAAGATGGGTTACGAGCAGCTCGAGACCCAGCGCTTCATCCGCCGCCATAAGATCACCGATTTCCAGTTCAACCCGTTCTTTCCGGTCAACACACTGAACCTGATGCGCATGGCGGTGGCGGCGAAAAGCGAGGGCATCCTGCCGCGCTATATGGATGCCGTGTTCCATCACATGTGGGTGGCGCCGAAAAAGATGGACGACCCGGCTGTGATCACGGCGGCGCTGAGCGAATCCGGCCTCGATCCCAAGCTGCTGGAGCGCGCCCAGGCGCCGGAGGTGAAGGCCGGCCTGATCGCCAACACGGAGGCCGCGGTGAAACGCGGCGTGTTCGGCATCCCGACCTTCTTCGTCGGCGACGAGATATTCTTCGGCAAGGACCGGTTGCGTGACGTGGAGGACGCGATTGGTGGCACATCCTTCGAGGCTCGCTGACGCTCGCACCTCAGGATGACGCCTGTGTTATTAGCGCCCCTCTCGTCATGCTGAGGTGCCCGCCGCAGGCGGGCCTCGAAGCACGCACCCCGTTAACGTCTTGGCGCGCCCTGAAAATTTGACTTTTGTCGTGGACGGGCCGGGGCGCAGCCCGTATTCTGCGCTTCGCTGTCGCTGCCACCACAGAAGTGCCTGATTCCACTGGCATACGGGGAATGGGCCAGCATCAGGAGCCGTCCTTTCATGAACCGTTCGTCCCGTTTCGCCGTGGCTGCTGTGCTCGGGCTCGCCGCCGCCGCGCCCGCCGCCGCCGCGCCCGACTCGCCGACCCTCCTGGGCGTCTCGTCGGCCTGGTCGTCGTTCACCAGCGGCACCGGCTCGGCCAAGATCTGCTACGCGGTGTCCAAGCCGACCGCGACCAGCCCGAAGGCGCATCGCGACCCGATCTATTTCGTCATCACCGACTGGCCGGGCCGGCGCACCAAATCGGAGCCCGAGGTCGTGCCCGGCTACGTCTACAAGGACGGCGCCGTGGTGACCGTCGCGGTGGGTTCCGAGAAGTTCACCTTCTTCAGCCAGAACGACGGCGGCGCCGGCGCCGCCTGGATTCGCGCCCGCGCCGACGAGGTCAAGTTGATCGAGACAATGAAGCGCGGCGGGCAATTGCTCGTCACCGGCGTTTCCAAGCGCGGCACGACCACGCGGGACACCTATTCGCTGGCGGGCTTGCCGGACGCGCTGGACAAGATCCATACCGCCTGCGGGATGTGACTTCGCGACAGCGAAGTCATCCCCGGCAAAACGCGCCAAAGCGCGTTTTGGGAAGGGGATCCAGGCGGTTAGACCGGGTCTGATCCATCCACCTGGGTTCCCTTCCCCTCGCAAAGCTATCGCTTTGCTCAGCCGGGAATGACATATGAGCGTCATGACGAAGACCTCCCTCCTTGCCCTCTCCACGCCCGACATTGCGGCCGCGCTCGTGACCGCCGGAGTGCCGGCGAAGCTCGCGCCAATGCGCGCCAAGCAGCTGTGGAACTGGATCTATGTCCATGGCGCGCGCGATTTCGCTGCGATGACCAACCTCGCCAAGGACTTCCGCGCCCAGATGGCGGAGAGCTTCACCCTGGCGCGGCCGCAGATCGTGACCGAGCAGATCTCGAACGACGGCACGCGCAAATGGCTGATGCGCACCGGCCCGGGCATCGAGTTCGAGACCGTCTACATCCCGGAGTCGGATCGCGGCACGCTGTGCGTGTCGAGCCAGGTGGGCTGCACGCTCAATTGCCGCTTCTGCCACACCGGCACGCAGAAGCTGGTGCGCAACCTCACGCCGTCGGAAATCCTCGGGCAGATATTGATCGCCAAGGATTCGCTGAACGACTGGCCGTCGACCGGACCGGACCGCCGCCTCACCAATGTGGTGATGATGGGCATGGGCGAGCCGCTCTACAATTTCGACAACGTCAAGGCGGCGCTCGTGCTGGTGACCGATGGCGACGGACTGGCGCTGAGCAAGCGCCGCGTCACGCTGTCCACCGCCGGCGTCGTCCCGATGATCCCGCGCGCGGGCAACGAGATCGGCTCGTCGCTCGCGATCTCGCTGCACGCGGTGCGCGACGAGATCCGCGACGTCATCGTGCCGATCAACAAGAAATATCCGCTGGCCGAGTTGCTCGACGCCTGCCGCAGCTATCCCGGCGCCTCGAACGCGCGGCGCATCACGTTCGAGTATGTGATGCTCAAGGGCGTCAACGACAGCCTCGCCGAGGCGCGCGAGCTGGTGAAGCTGATCAAGGGCATTCCGGCCAAGATCAATCTGATCCCGTTCAACCCGTGGCCGGGCGCGCCGTATGAGTGCTCCGACTGGGAGCAGATCGAGAAATTCGCCGAGATCGTCAACCGCGCCGGCTATGCCAGCCCAGTGCGCACCCCGCGCGGCCGGGACATCATGGCGGCGTGCGGCCAGCTCAAGAGCGAAAGCACCAAGCTCAAGGCGAAGGACCGGGTTGTCGCCGAGCTGGAAAGCGCGGCGTTGCAGCGGATGCCGAGTTAAAAACGCCCTGTCATCCCCGGCGAGCGTCGCAAAGCGACGCGAGGGAAGGGGACTGAGGTCTATCCAAAATCACGGTCTTGCCGTCGATACGCATTCGCGCCCACACTTTGTGATACGAGCGGTGTCGCCACCTGGGTCCCCTTCCCCTCGCTTCGCTCGGCCGGGGATGACAGCTGAGATTGGTTTGCCATGACCGCATCTTTCGACCTCTCCAACAAAATCGCTGTCGTCACCGGCGGCTCCCGCGGCCTGGGCCGCGAGATGGTGCTGGGGTTCGCGCGCGCCGGGGCCGATGTCGTGATCGCGTCGCGCAAGCTCGCCGCCTGCGAAGAGGTCGCGCATGAGGTCGAGGCGCTCGGGCGCCGCGCGCTGCCGGTGGCGGCGCATGTCGGCAAGTGGAGCGACAACGATCTGCTCGCCGACGCGGCCTACAAGCATTTCGGCCGGGTCGACATCCTCGTCAACAATGCCGGGATGTCGCCGCTGGCGCCGTCGCTCAGCGCGACGACGGAGGAGCTGTTCGACAAGGTCATCGATGTGAACTTCAAGGGGCCGTTCCGGCTGTCGTCGTTGATCGGCGAGAAGATGATGGCGGGCGACGGCGGCACGATCATCAACCTCTCCAGCACCGCCGCGTTCCTGCCGATGCCGCACACCATTCCCTATGGCGGCGCCAAGGCGGCGGTAAATGCGATGACGGTGGCGCTCGCCAAGGCGTTCGCGCCTAAGGTGCGCGTCAATTGCATCGCGCCGGGGCCGTTCCTCACCGACGTCTCGACCGCGTGGCGCGACAACGAGGCGGCCAAGCGGGCGCTGGGCCTGCGGCGGTTCGGCGAGCCGTCAGAGATCGTGGGCACCGCGCTTTATCTCGCCTCCGATGCGTCGAGCTACACCACCGGCCAGGTGATCCGCGTCGACGGCGGCAGCTGGTAGATTGACAGCGCGCCGCTGCGCCGGTTAGATCGCGCATCTCCCCAAACATCCGAAATCCGGCGTCCGGCGGCGCGTGTCCCTGCGTGCGCGTCGCGCCTGCGCCACGCGAGAGGCCTTATGATCCGAGACAATTTCCACATCTTCAGCGGCGGTCCCGGTGTCGGCAAGACGACGACATTGCTGGCGTTGCGAAAGCGCGGCTACATCTGCGTCGACGAAGTCGCGCGCCAGGTCCTGGCCGAGCAGGAGGCGATCGGCGGTGATGCGAACCACACCGGCAATCGCGCGCGCTATCGCGACCTCACGCTGGCGCGCATGCTGCAGGACTATCATGGGGTCGCCGAGACCCATGGACCGGTGTTCTTCGACCGCGCCATTCCGGAGCTGTCCGGCTACGGCAATCCGCCCGGCGAAGGCGATCCGCCGCGCGTGACGCGCGCCGTCGCCGAGTGCCGCTACAATCCGTCGGTGTTTCTGTTCCCGCCCTGGGAGGAGATCTATTGCCAGGACGAACTGCGCAAGCAGGATTTCGCCGAGGCGGTCGCGACCTATGAGGCGATCAAGGCGATGTATCCGAAGAACGGGTATCAGGTGGTGGAAGTGCCGCGCGTGACGGTGGAGGAGCGGGTGGCTTTCGTTCTTGCGTGCGTGCTTCGAGGCTCCGCTTCGCGGAGCACCTCAGCATGACGAGATTTGTGCTTGCTCCCTTTTCGTCATGCTGAGGTGCGAGCCGAAGGCGAGCCTCGAAGCACGCACCATTCCACCGCTTCTTCCAGCCGGTCGTTGCCCCAGAACAGCTCATCGCCCACCGTGAACGACGGCGCGCCGAACAGGCCGCGCGCGATCGCGTCGTCGGTCTGCTGCTTCAGGCGCGCCTTGTTGTCCGGCGTGTTCGCGGCGGCCGCCGCTGCGTCCGGATCGGCGCCGGCGCCGCGCAGAATGTCCGCCAGCACGGCATCGTCCGCGATGTCCTTCCGCTGCGCGAAATTTGCGGTGTAGACCGCGCGCACGAAGGCCGGCGTCCAGCCCGCCGCTTCGCCGGCGAGCGCCAACCGCGCCGCCTTGAGCCCGTTCTGCGGAAAGCGCAGCGGCGGCAGAGTGAGCGGCAGACCCTCGCGGGCGCAGATGCGCTCGAGATCGCGCCACATGTACTTGCCCTTCACCGGATAGATATTGAACGGCGAGTCGGTCCAGCCTTGCGCCCCGAAGATCGGCCCCAGCAGGAAGGGGCGCCAGCGCACCGTCACGCCGGCCGCCGCCGCGAGCCGCTCCACCCGCATCGCGGCGGGATAGGAGTAGGTGCTGGCGAACTCGAACCAGAAATCGAGGACCGGTTGCGTCATGTGCGAGCCCGCCTGCGCCGAATTTCGTTCTCCGTCATAGCGCGCTTTTCAAATGCAAGTTCGGCATGGCTCCCCATGCGCCGCCGGCATGCCCCGCGGCTGGAAATCGCCCGGGTCCAGGACTAGCTTTCGCGCACCTTCGGCGACTTCTGGAAAGTCGCAGAGCCCGCCGCGCTCTTCGCGGCGCCCAGAGGGTTTCCTCCCATGTCCTATCTCGAGCTCGCCGCTTTCGCGGCGGTCCTTTACGCGCTTGCCGGCCTGCGCATCGTGCAGGAATACGAGCGCGGCGTCGTCTTCCGCCTCGGCCGTTTCCACAGCGTGAAGGGGCCGGGCCTTTACTGGATCGCGCCGATCTTCGACCGCCAGTGGCGGCTCGATCTGCGCACCCGTACCGTCACTGTCGAGCAGCAGGAGACCATCACGCGCGACAGCGTCACCATCAAGGTCAATGCCGTGCTGTGGTACCGCATCGCCAATCCGGAGCAGTCGATCGTCGCGGTGCAGAATTACGGCGCGGCGGTCTACCAGCTGGCGCTGACCTCGTTGCGCAACATCATCGGCCAGCACGTGCTGGACGAGGTGCTCAAGGAGCGCGACCAGATCAACGAGACGCTCAAGAAGATCGTCGACGAGGCGACGACGCCCTGGGGCATCCATATCGAGATGGTCGAGATGAAGGACGTCGAGATCCCGGAAGGCATGCAGCGCGCCATGGCCCGCGAGGCCGAGGCGATCCGCGAGAAACGCGCCCGCATCATCAAGGCGGAGGCCGAATCCGAGGCGTCGGAGAAGCTCGCCATCGCGGCCCGCGTCGTCGCGAGCAACCCCGCCGCGCTGGAGCTGCGCCGCATGCAGATGGTCTCGGAGATCGGCGCCGAGCACAATACGACGACCATCGTCCTGATGCCCTCGGAGATGGTCGGCATGGGCGCGGCGCTGGCGAAGCTGGCGGCGGGTGGAAACGCCGCGTCGTAAAATTCGACTTTCACCCCCGGCGAGAACCGCTTCGCGGCGTTCGGCCGGGGATGACAGCTTGAGCTTGGTAAACGAACCTTAGGAATTTCGCCCCTATCGTCCCGCGCGCCGCCGCTCGTCGCGGCCATTGCAGGACCCACTTATGCGCAAGGCCCTTTTCGGCGCGGCGATCTTCCTCAGCGCGTTCCTGCTGTTCTGGGTGCAGCCCCTGTTCTCCAAGATGGTCTTGCCGCTGCTCGGCGGCTCGCCGCAGGTGTGGAACACGGCGATGATGTTCTTCCAGATCGTGCTGCTGGCCGGCTACGGCTATGTCCATCTGATCACCCACCGTATCAAGAGCCTGCGCGGCCAATTGGCCGCCCACGGCGCCGTGCTCGCCATCGGCTTCGCCTTCCTGCCCTTTGCCGTGTCGCAGAATCTCGTCCCGCCGGCCGGCGTCTCGCCGATCCCGTGGCTCCTCGGCCTTCTGGCCGTCAGCGTCGGCTGGCCGTTCTTCGCCCTGTCCGCCTCGGCGCCGCTGGTGCAGGCGTGGTTCGCGCGCAGCGGCGACCGGCGAAGCGCCGATCCCTATTTCCTCTATGCCGCGAGCAATTCCGGCAGCCTGCTGGCGCTGCTCGCCTTTCCGATCCTGCTCGAGCCGGCGCTGACGCTCGCGGGGCAGGGCAGAATCTGGGCAGTGGGTTACGGCGTGCTGCTTGCGGTGCTGGCGGTCGTCGCGGCCGTCCTGTGGCGCGCCGACAGCGCCGTTCAACCCGCGCCAGTGGAAGCCCGCCCGTGGACTCCCGATTGGCGCAACCGCTTCACCTGGATCGCGCTCGCCTTCATCCCGTCGAGCCTGCTGCTCGGCGTCACGACCTACATCACGACCGACATCGCCTCGGCGCCGCTGCTCTGGGTCGTGCCGCTGGCGCTGTATCTGCTGTCGTTCATCGTCGCTTTCGCCCAGCGGACCCTGCTGAAGCCGGAATGGATGCTGAAGCTGCAGGCCGTCTGCATCCTGCTCGTCGCGACCATGGTCACGCTTGTGCTGTTGTTCGAGCGCGGCGGCTCGGTCCTGCTCGTTGCCGGAATCCATCTGCTGACCTTCTTCGTCACCGCCGTGGTCTGCCACACCGAGCTGGCGCGCCGCCGGCCGGGGGTCGAGGGCCTGACCGAATTCTATTTCTGCATGTCGATCGGCGGTGCGCTGGGCGGCATCTTCAACGCGCTGATCGCACCGCTGATCTTCACGACGGACTGTGAGTATTACCTCGCGCTGGCCGGCGCCTGTGCGCTGCGCGTCTTCGTCGGCGATCAGCCGAAAAATATGGTTTGGCGCGATGCCGTCTATCCGCTGCTGCTCGCGGCCGCCGTTGCCGGCATCGCCTATCGCGCCGTCGACACCTCCGCGACCGGCCTGATCGGCCGCATCGCATTCCTCGTGCCCTGCGCCGTGGCGCTCTATGCCTTCACGGCGAGGCCCTATCGTTTCGCGTTCGGCGTCGCCGCGATGATCGGCAGCGCCTTGCTGGTGCAAGGTTCCGTCGACGTGCTGCATACCGAGCGCAATTTTTTCGGCATCAACCGCATCAAGCGCATCCAGGACGGCGCCAAGACCGTGCTCATCCACGGCACCACGATGCACGGCACCGAATTCACCGATCCCAGGCTGCGGCGCGAGCCGCTTGCCTATTATGCCCGCTCCGGCCCGGCGGGGCAGGCGATGGCCGCGCGCGGCTTTCGCGCCCATGTCGCGGCCATCGGCCTGGGCACCGGCGCGCTCGCCTGCTACCGCCGGCCGGGCGAAAGCTGGACCTTTTTCGAGATCGACGGCGCGGTCGAGCGCATCGCGCGCGACACGAACTATTTTCATTATCTCGCCGATTGCGGCGCCGGCATCCGGGTCGTCCTCGGCGACGGCCGCCTGTCGCTCAAAGCGATGCCGGATTCCAGCTACGATATGGTCATCATCGACGCCTTCAGCTCGGACTCCATTCCGATGCACCTGTTCACGCGGGAGGCGCTGGCGCTCTATCTGCGCAAGCTGAAGCCGCACGGCGTCATCCTGTTCAACATCAGCAACGAATATCTCGATCTCGCGCCGGAGCTGGCCGCGCTGGTGCGCAGCGTCGGTGCCGCCGGGCGGCACCAGCTCTTCCAGCCGAACGGGCCGCAGATCGCCGCCGGCGCCTCGGCCTCGGAATGGGCGGCCATCGCCCGCGCGCCGGGCGATCTCGACGCCGTCGCGCCGCTGACGCGCTGGCGCGCCATGCCCCCGGCGCAGAGCCGCTCGGCATGGACGGATGATTTTTCCAACATCTTCGGCGCCATCCGCTGGTGACGCGTGCGCCGGCGCCGCATCGGCGTGCGTCCACGCTTGACGGTTTGCCGCTCCGGCTATCTAACCGAAGCCTCGGTTTGGCCGCCCCTTGACCGCCGCGAATGCGTGGGCAGGGGGAGGGGGCGCGCAAAAGCTGAAAACGAATAAGCCGTTGAAACCAAAGGGTTTGGCCGGGCGACCGGCGCCGCAAATGTGGGATGGATCGTGGCAGTCAAGGACGTGAAAAAAGTCGTGCTGGCCTATTCGGGTGGGCTCGACACATCGGTCATTCTGAAGTGGCTGCAGACCGCCTATGGCGCCGAGGTGATCACCTTCACCGCCGATCTCGGCCAGGGCGAGGAGCTGGGCCCGGCGCGCGCCAAGGCGGAGCTGCTCGGGATCAAGCCGGAGAACATCTTCATCGAGGACGTGCGCGAGGAGTTCGTCCGCGACTTCGTCTTTCCGATGTTCCGCGCCAACGCGGTGTATGAGGGCGTGTACCTGCTTGGCACCTCGATTGCCCGCCCGCTGATCGCCAAAAAGCAGATCGAGATCGCCGAGCGGCTCGGCGCCGACGCCGTCAGCCACGGCTCGACCGGCAAGGGCAACGACCAGGTGCGCTATGAGGTCAGCTATTACGCGCTCAAGCCCGACATCAAGATCATCGCGCCGTGGCGCGAATGGGAGCTGACCAGCCGCACCAAGCTTCTGGAATTCGCCGAGACGCACCAGATCCCGATCGCCAAGGACAAGCGCGGCGAGGCGCCGTTCAGCGTCGACGCCAACCTGCTGCACTCCTCGTCGGAAGGCAAAGTGCTGGAAGACCCGGCGGTCGAGGCCGACAGCATCGTCTATCAGCGCACGATCTCGCCCGAGGAAGCGCCCGACAAGGCGACGGTGATCGAAATCGGGTTCGAGCGCGGCGACGCCGTCTCGGTCGACGGGCAGAAGCTCTCGCCCGCCAGCCTGCTCGCCAGGCTTAACGAATTGGGCAAGGCCAATGGCATCGGGCGCCTCGACCTCGTCGAGAACCGCTTCGTTGGCATGAAGTCGCGCGGCGTTTACGAGACGCCGGGCGGCACGATCCTGCTCGTCGCGCATCGCGCGATGGAATCGATCACGCTCGACCGCGGCGCGGCGCATCTGAAGGACGAGCTGATGCCGCGCTATGCCGAGATGATCTATAACGGCTTCTGGTTCTCGCCCGAGCGCGAGATGCTGCAGGCCCTGATCGACAAGAGCCAGGAGTTCGTCGCCGGCACGGTGCGGCTCAAGCTCTACAAGGGCAATGTCAGCGTGATCGGCCGGTCTTCGCCGTTCTCGCTCTACGCTCAGGATCTCGTGACCTTCGAGGACGACCAGGGCGCCTACGACCAGAAGGATGCGCAGGGCTTCATCAAGCTCAATGCGCTGCGGCTGCGGACCTTGGCGATGCGCAAGCGCAAGGCGGAGACGAAATAGGCTTGTAATTGGTAACACGTATGGTACCATACTCATGGCCATATTGAAGCAATTCAAGGATGCCAGCGGGCGAGATCCTTTTGCTTTGTGGTTTTCTGAACTTGATGGCGTTACGGCTGCTAGGATCGAGACCGCGCTGCTGCGATTGCGAGACGGGAATGTCTCAAACGTCAAATCTGTCGGCTCTGGCGTTGCCGAGCTGAAAGCGGATTTTGGACCGGGCTATCGCGTTTATTTCGGACGTGATGGGCAAACGTTGATCATTCTTCTTGGCGGAGGGACCAAGAAGCGGCAAGACGCCGATATCGCCAAAGCGCGACAACGGTGGATTGAATATAAAGCCATGAAAGGAGCCTGAGATGCCGTTGACGGTCGCGTTCAAAGATACGGTCATGGCACGCCTCAAAAGCGATCCCGGATTTGCGACGGCTATGCTGTGCGAAGGTGTTCACGCGCTTCTCAACGGTGAGCCTAGGATCGGCCGTGAACTGTTGCGCGACTATATCAATGCGAAAGTTGGTTTCGAGAAACTGGGCAAGAAGGTCGGTATCCCTCCGAAAAGCCTGATGCGCATGTTTGGGCCCAAGGGCAATCCGAGTTCGGACAACCTCCTCGCGGTTATCGACGCGTTGAAGGTTAGTGCAGGCATTGATGAGTACCGTGTCGCGGCGGAATGACGGACACGCTACCGATCACTGTTGAGCAACTGAGCGCCGACCCGGCGTCGGTTCGTGCCGCGCTTCCCGATCTCGCCGGCGTGCTGTTCGATTGCGTCGAGGGCGGCGCCTCGGTCAGCTTCATGGCGCCGTACAGCGTCGCGGCGGCGGCGGCGTATTTTCGCGGCGTGACCCAGGAGATCGCGGACGGCAAAGCCGTGCTGGTGGTGGCGCGGCAGGACGGCCGCATCGTCGGCACGGCGCAGCTGGCGCTCGATACGCCGCCGAACCAGCCGCACCGCGCCGATGTGCGCAAGGTCCTGGTGCATCGCTCTGCCCGCAGGCAGGGCCTCGCCGAAGCCCTGATGCGCGCGATCGAAGACGCGGCGCGCCGCCATCGCCGCACGCTGCTCGTGCTCGACACCGTGACGGGCGGCGACGCGGAGCGGCTCTACGCGCGGCTCGGCTGGCAGCGCGTGGGAGTCATTCCCGATTATGCCTTGTGGCCGGACGGCCGCTTCTGCGACACCACCGTGTTCTACAAGAGGATCGCGCCATGACGGACCAGGCCAATGCCGACCAGATCAAGTTCTGGAACGGTCCCGGTGGCGACAAATGGGCCAAGCACCAGGGCGACATGGATCGCAACCTGGCCGACGTCACCGCCGCGCTGTTGCCCTTCGCGGCGGCGGGGCCGGGGATGCGCGTCCTCGACATCGGCTGCGGCGCCGGACAGACCAGCTATCTGCTCGCCGAGGCGGTGGGGCCGGCCGGCCATGTCACCGGCGTCGATATCTCCGTGCCATTGCTCGCGGCGGCGCGCACCAAGCCGGGCGCGGCGAAGAATGTCGACTTCATCGAGGCCGATGCGGCGTTCCATGCCTTCAAACCGGAATACGACCTCGTCTTCTCGCGTTTCGGCGTGATGTTCTTCGACGATCCGGCGGCGGCGTTCGCCAATATCCGCAAGGCGCTCAGGCCGCACGGCCGTCTCGCCTTCGCGTGCTGGCGGCCCGCGGCGGAGAACCAGTGGGTCGCGGTGCCCGCCGGTGCGGCACGCGCGCTGTTGCCGCCGCAGCCCGCGCCCGATCCGCTGGCGCCCGGGCCGTTTGCGTTTGCCGATCCGGAGCGCGTGGGGAGAATCCTGGCCGATGCCGGCTTCCGCACGGTGCGCACCCATAGGCTTGATGGCGTCATGAACCTTGGTCCTTCGGCCGAGGAAGCGGCCTTCCAGATGACCAATTTGGGCCCGCTGTCGCGTGCGTTGGGCGAAGTGGAAGACCAGGCGGTGCGCGAACGCATTCGCGTCGCGGTGAAAGACGCGCTGGAGGGCATCCGAACGGACGGCACGATCAAGCCAGCCATCGCGTGCTGGCTGGTCGGCGCGAGCGCGTGATGCGCGCCGCCGCCGGAGCGCTCCTCGCCTGCGTCGCGATCCTGCCGGTCGCGGCCGCGCCCAACACGTTCGATCTGGCGAAGATCGCCGGCGTCTACAAGAGCCGCTTCGACAACGCGACGGTAGAGGGCACTCATTTCCGCTCCGAGGACGTCCTCGAGATCGTGCCGCAACCGCAGGGCCGCGCCTATCTGCGCGTCCATCTGGAATTTTTCAACGGGCACACCTGCGATGCCGCCGGCATCGCCGATGTGCGCGGCGACGCGCTGGTCTATGACAGCTACAAGATGAGCAACGGGACGCATTGCGTGCTGACGCTTCGCGCCGGCCACGACCGGCTGACCTTCGCCGATCGGGACGACATCTGCCGCACCGAATTGTGCGGCGCGCGCGGCGTGTTCTCCGAGGCCTATTTCGACCGCGCCGCGCGCCGTCCGATCCGCTATATGACGCGCCTGCTGGCTTCGACGGAATTCAAAGGCGCGCAGGACGAATACGCCGCGGCGCACCGGCGATAGCTCAGACGCCGGGGATCGCGCGCCGCGGCGTGTCGACCACGGTCGCCTTTCCGTCGCTCAGCGCGACGACCGAATGGATCGTGTTGGGCGGTACCACGCCGACGAAGCCCGGCCCGGCGATGCGGGTCTCGCCGCAGATGGTGATCTCCAATTCGCCTTCGAGCACGTGCCAGACTTCTTCCTGCTCGTGGCTATGAGCATGGATGTCGGCGCCCTTGTCGAATTCGTAGTGGCCGAAGGTCATCGCACCGGAATCGAAGAACCGCCCGCGCCAGCCCGGCCGGCGCTCGACGATCTTCAGCGTGGCGGTATCGATGAAGCTCATGCGCCGATCATAGCACGCTCAATCGGAATTGGGCGGCGACTCGCCCAGCACGCTGGTGCGCATCCAGCCGGTGGTGTTGCCGATGCGCACCTGGCTCCATTTGCCGGCGACCGCGATCAGCGAGACCTGCGCGCCCTTGGCTTCCTTGGCGATGGCCGGCGCCGATGAAGACGGCCTGGCGCGCAGATCGGAATTGTTGCGCCGGACATAGCGCACGCCCGAGGCCGGCGTCGCCGAGGCGATCACCGCGTCGGCGGCGTTGCTGGTGCGGCTGCGCGGGCGCGGCGCCTCGCTGGCCGTGACGCTTGGGGGCGCCGCCGCGGGATGGAAATAGGCCGCAATCCTGTCGCTGTAGCGATAGGCCGACAGCGCCAGCGCGACGATCACCGTGGCGATGCCGAGCCAGCTGCCCGGCTTGCCCAGCCTCTGGCGATAGGAGAGGCCGGTGCCCGGCAGTCCGGCATTGGTCGTCACGCCGTGCCGGCCGATGTTGATGTCGGCGCCGCGCGGACCGACGCTGGTCGACACGCCGCCCTTGCCCACATTCACCCGCACGCCGGGGATGATCTTGAGGATGCGGTGAAAGCGCCAGGGCATCGCGATATCACACGTCCAGCGTCGCGTTCAGCGCATGGTCCTGGATGAATTCGCGGCGGGGCTCGACGACTTCGCCCATCAGCTTGGTGAAGAGGTCGTCGGCCTCGTCGACATGCTCGACCTTTACGCGCAACAGGGTACGTGCATTCTCGTCCAGCGTCGTCTCCCACAATTGCTGTGGGTTCATCTCGCCCAAGCCCTTGTAGCGCTGCAGCGCGATACCCTTCTTGCCCCACTCGATCACGGTGTCGAGGAGCTGCGTCGGCGCATGCACCTCCACGACGTCGTCCTTGCGGCGGAGCCGGCCGGCTTTGAGATAGGCGAGCTGCAGGTCGGCCGCCATGCGGTCGAGCTTGCGCGCATCGGCGCTGTCGATCAGGGCGCCATCGATGGCGACGGCTTCGCGCACGCCGCGCACCTCACGCCAGAATTTGAGTCCGCCATCGGAGGTCGGCTCGCCGTGCCAGCCGCGCTCGAACTCCTCGGAAAGATCGTCGAGCCGCCGCGCGATATAGGCCGCGGCGGCCGCCGCCTTGTCCTTGTCCGCCAGGATTTCGGGGTTGAGCGCGCCGGCGATCGCCGCCTGCTCCAGCACGAAGCGCGGATAGTGGACCGGAAAGCCGTGCAGCGCCGCCACTGCGCCGCGCGCCTTCTGCACCAGGGCGTCGAAATCGGCGCCGGCCAGCACTTCGCCGGAATGCGACGTGAAGGTCGCGCCTTCCGAGCCCTCGGAGATCAGGTACTCGTCGTACTCCTCCTGGTTCTTCAGGTAGCGCTCCGACTTGCCGCGCGACGCCTTGTAGAGCGGCGGCTGGGCGATATAGACGTGGCCGCGGTCGATCAGCTCCGGCATCTGGCGATAGAGGAACGTCAGCAGCAATGTACGGATGTGCGAGCCGTCGACGTCGGCGTCGGTCATCAGGATGATCTTGTGGTAGCGCAGCTTGTCGGCGTTGAATTCCTCGCGCCCGATGCCGGTGCCGAGCGCGGTGATCAGCGACACGATGCTGTCGCTGGTCAGCATGCGGTCGAAGCGCACCCGCTCGATGTTGAGAATCTTGCCGCGCAGGGGCAGCACGGCCTGGTTCTCGCGGTTGCGCGCCTGCTTGGCGCTGCCGCCGGCGCTGTCGCCCTCGACGATGAAGATCTCGCATTTGGCGGGATCGCGCTCCTGGCAGTCGGCGAGCTTGCCGGGCAGGGAGGCGCCGTCGAGCACGCCCTTGCGCCGCGTCAGCTCGCGCGCCTTGCGCGCGGCCTCGCGCGCCAGCGCAGCCTCCATCACCTTGCCGACGACCGCCTTGGCCTCATTGGGGTGTTCCTCCAGCCAGCGGCCGAGCTGGTCGAGCACCACGCTCTCGACCACGGGGCGCACCTCTGACGAGACGAGCTTCTCTTTCGTCTGCGAGGAGAATTTCGGATCGGGCACTTTCACCGACAGCACGCAGGTGAGGCCTTCGCGGCAATCGTCGCCGGTCAGCGGCACCTTGTCCTTCTTCGCGCCGGCCAGCTCGTCGGCATATTTCGTCACCACCCGCGTCAGCGCGGCGCGGAAGCCGGCCAGATGCGTGCCACCGTCCTTCTGCGGGATGTTGTTGGTGAAGCACAGCATGCTCTCGTGATAGCTGTCGTTCCAGGTCAGCGCGACCTCGACGGTCATGCCGTCCTTCTCGGACGTGATCATGACGGGCGCCGGAATCAGCGAGGTCTTGGCGCGGTCGAGATATTGCACGAAGGCCTTGAGGCCGCCCTCGTAATGCAGCAGCGCCTCTTTCGGCTCCACGCCGCGCTTGTCGGTGAGGATGATGGTGACGCCGGAGTTGAGGAACGCCAGCTCGCGCAGCCGGTGCTCCAGCGTGGCGAAGTCGAACTCGGTCTTGGTGAAGGTCTGCGGCGAGGCGAGGAACGTCACCTCCGTGCCCTTGCGGCCCGGCGCGTCGGCCACGATCTTCAGCGGCGCCACGGCATCGCCGTGGCGGAACTGCATGTAATGCTCCTTGCCCTCGCGCCAGATGCGCAAATCGAGATATTCGCTGAGCGCGTTGACCACCGACACGCCGACGCCGTGCAGGCCGCCGGACACCTTGTAGGCGTTCTGCTCGAACTTACCGCCGGCATGGAGCTGGGTCATGATGACCTCGGCGGCGCTGACGCCTTCGCCTTCGTGGATGCCGGTCGGGATGCCGCGGCCGTCGTCGCGCACCGTCACCGAACCATCGGCGTTCAGCGTCACCTCGCAGCGCGTCGCATGGCCGGCGAGCACCTCGTCGATCGCGTTGTCGACGACCTCGTACACCATGTGGTGCAGGCCCGAGCCGTCATCGGTGTCGCCGATATACATGCCGGGGCGCTTGCGCACCGCGTCGAGGCCCTTGAGGACCTTGATGCTGTCGGCGCCGTATTCCTCGGTCACCTTCTTGTTCGGATTGCCGTTCGGATTTTCCTCCGGCGGATCGATGATGTCGTTGGACAAGACGCTTACTCCTGACGGACGAATTGCCCGTCGTTGACATGAAACACCTCGGCGCGCGCATGGAGGCCTTCGAACAGCGACAGGTCGGTCCCCGTCATCCAGGCCTGCGCGCCGAGCGCGAGAATTTCCTCGAACAGCGCCGCGCGGCGGCGGGCATCGAGATGGGCGGCGATCTCATCCAGCAGCAGCAGGGGCGCATGTCCGCCGCGCGCGGCGGACAACTCCCAGGCATCGGCCAGCACGATCGAGATCAGCAGCGCCTTCTGCTCGCCGGTCGAGCATTCGCGGGCGTCGGCGCGCTTCTGGGTGTGGCGCACGGCCAGATCGGTCAGATGCGGACCGGCGGTGGTGCGGCCGGCCTCGGCGTCGCGGATGCGCGCGCGCGCCAGCTTCTCGCGCAGCGCCTCGCGCGCGCCGTCGCCGAGCTCGGCGAGAAGCGCATCGGTCTCGCCGTCCAGCGCGAGCTGCGCCGCGGGAAAGGCGCCGGCCTCGCCACGCGCGGCGAGTGCGCGGTTGAGGCGCTCGACCGTCTGCGCGCGGGCAGCCGCGACGGCGATGCCGGCTTCGACCATCTCGGCCTCGAGGCCGTCAAGCCAGGCCGGGTCGCGCGGGCCGTATTTGAGCAGGCGCGCGCGCTCGCGCATCGCAGTCTCGTAGCGGGTCGTGGTCCGCGCATGACCGGCGTCGAAGCCCAGCACGAGCCGGTCGAGGAATTTGCGCCGCCCGCTCGCGCCTTCGATGAACAGCCGGTCCATCGCCGGCGTCAGCCACAGCATCTGCACCAGCTCGCCGAGGTCGGCCGAGTTCTGCGCCGGCGCGCCGTTGAGGCGCACCGCGCGGCGCTCGCCGCCGCTGGGGCCCAATGTCAGTCCGGTGCCGACCTCATAGGTCTCGCCGCCGCGTGTCACGTTCGCCGCCACCGCCCACAGCGCATCGCTGGGCGCCGCGCTTGGTCCGCGCCGCACGTGCTCGCCGAGCTTGGCGCCGCGCAGGCCGCGGCCCGGCGACAGCAGCGAGATCGCGTCGAGCAGATTGGTCTTGCCCGCGCCGTTCGGCCCCGCCAGCACCACGGGCGCGCCGCCGGTGACGAGCTCGGCTTCGGCGTAGGACCGGAAATTGCGAAGCGTCAGACGCGTCACGGCCAGCCGCGCGTGCTTCGAGGCTCGCTCCGCTCGCACCTCAGCATGACGAGAGCTGTGATTCTCCTGCGCCCCGGCATGACGAACAATCTCGTCATCCTGAGGTGCTCCGCGAAGCGGAGCCTCGAAGGATGAAGGCACAGGGCCAGCCAAACTCAGACCCGCATCGGCATGAGGACGTAGAGCCAGCGGGCGTCGTCGCCGTCCTCGATGATCGTGGGCGAGCCGGCATCGGACAGCAGGAAGCGGATCTCCTTGCCCTCGATCTGGCTGGTGATATCGAGGAGATATTTGGCGTTGAAACCGATCTCCATCCCCGCCGCGCTGTAGGTCGCGCCGAGTTCCTCCTGCGCGGTGCCGCTTTCCGGATTGACGACCGAGAGCGTCACCTTGTCCTTGCTCATCGCCAGCTTCACCGCGCGCGTCTTGTCGGCGCTGATCGTCGAGACGCGGTCGACGGAATGGGCGAACTCCTTGGCTTCCAGCGCCAGCGCCTTGTCGTTGCCGGCGGGGATGATCCGCTGGTAGTCGGGGAAGGTGCCGTCGATCAGCTTGGAGGTCAGTTCCACGCCGTCGAAGACGAACTGGATTTTGGTGTCCGACAGCGCGATGTCGATCGCGCCCTCGGCATCGTCGAGCAGGCGGCGCAGCTCCGTCACCGTCTTGCGCGGCACGATGATGCCGGGCATGTCGCCGGCGCCCTCGGGCAGATCGAGCTCGAAGCGTGCCAGCCGGTGGCCGTCGGTCGCCGCGGCGCGCAGGACCTTGGTCTTGCCGTCCTTGGTGGCGTGCAGATGGATGCCCATCAAATAGAACCGCGTCTCGTCGCTCGCCATCGCGAAGCCGGTCTTGGCGATCAGCCGCTTCAGGTCGTCGGCCGCGAGGCGGAAGCGATGGGGCAGGGCGCCGGCCGCCATCTGCGGGAAGTCTTCCTTGGGCAGGCAGGCGAGCTCGAAGCGCACCGTGCCGGCCGAAACCGCGAGACGGCCGCCCTCGCTGGTGAGCAGCTCTGCCTGGACCTGCGCCCCGTCGGGCAGCTTGCGCACGATGTCGTAGAGCATGTGGGCCGGCGCCGTCGCCGAGCCGTTGCGCAGCACGTCGGCGGGAATGGATTCGACGATCTCGATGTCGAGATCGGTGGCGGTCAGCTTGAGCTGACCCTTGCCGGCTTCGATCAGGACGTTGGAGAGAATGGGGATCGTGTTGCGGCGTTCGACGACACTCTGGACGTGGCTCAGCGCCTTCAAGAAAGCGCCCCGTTCGACGTTGATTTTCATCGTTCTCGCAGCATGATTGAGGGCCGCTTGAAAACCCCAGGCCCAGCCTGTCGAAGAGTGCTGGTAACCTATTGATTTCCTTGAGTTTTTTAACGACCGAGACTCAGGTTTCCCACTATATCAAATAGCCCTTCGAAAGGTAGAAAATAATACAGTTGCGCGGCCCTCTGCGGGCGGCAAACCGGGCCCGTCAGCGGGTCACGCCATAGGCCTTGTAGGTGTCCGAAAGGCTCGGATCCTGGGCCAGCGCGGCGGCGAGGTCGGCCTCGCCCTCCGCCGTCCGGCCGAGCCGCAACTTCACGATCCCGCGCATGTAGAGCGAGCCGGGGAATTTCGGCTGGAGCGCGATGGCCTGTTCGTAGCTCGCGAGCGCCGCCGCGAAATCGGCCATGCGGAACTGCACGAAACCGAGGCTGTCGAACGCGGTGCCCGAACCCGGGCGGAGCTCGATCGCCTTGCGGCAGAACCCGACCGCTGCCGGCAGCTCGCGCCCGGCGAGGCCGCGCGACCAGCAGGCATTGTTGAGCGCCGTGGCGCTGTCCGGCGTCAAAACGAGGACGCGGTCGTAATCCGCCATGGCTGCGCCGTAGTTGCCGAGCGCGGTGTGCGCGCCGGCGCGCCGGGTATAATAGCTCGCTATGTCGGGGCTGAGCCCGATCGCGGCGGTGAGGTCGGCGACCGCGGCGGCGTAGTTCTTCTTGCGTATATAGGCGCGGGCGCGGTCGTCGAACGCCCCGGCATTGCCGGGACGCAGCGCAATGGCCGTGCTTTCGTCGGCGATGGCGGCATCGAGATTGCCGCGGTCCATGTTGGCGAAACCGCGATGCATGTAGAGGAGGTCGTCCTTCGGCGCCGCCGCGATCTGCGCGGTGAGCGCCGCGATGGCCTGGTCGAAATCCGCGTTGGCGCCGGCGCTGTCGCCGCTCCGGTCCCTGGTCACGCCGCGCTCGGTCCAATAGCGCCCAATGGCCGGCGCCAGCGCGACCGCCTGGTCGAGATCGGCCAGCGCGTGCGCGTAATCGCCCATCAAATCGTAAGTCTCGCCGCGTGCGAAATAGACGTAGTCCTTGTCCTGACCGAGCGTCAGCGCCTTGCCGAAATCCGCCAGCGCCTTGTCCCAGTCGTGCGATTGCTGATAGCAAAATCCGCGCCCGATATAGGCGGCCGCGAAATCCGGCCGCAGCGCGAGCAGAGCGGTGAAATCGCTTTGCGCCCTGGCGCAGTCCGCAAGGCCCCAATAGGCCCGCGCGCGCGTGAACAGCGCGGTGGTGTCGGCGGGATCGGCGGCGAGCAGCCGGCCGCTGTCGGCGATGGCGTCGGCGTTGTGCCCGCGCGCCTGGGAGAGGATCGCGTGGTTGCGCAGCGCCGTCTTGTCGGCCGGATCGAGGGCCGACGCCTTGGCATAATCGGCCAGCGCGCCGTCGGCGTCGCCGGCCGTATCGCGCGCCACGCCGCGGTCGTTGTAGACGCCGGCATCGGGCCGGAGCGCCAGGCTGGCGGTGAAGTCGGCAATCGCCTCGGCGCCGTCGCCGAGCGCCGAATGGCTGCGGCCGCGCTGGTACAGCGTCTCCGCGTCCTTGGGATTGCGCGACAGCACGATGTCGAAATCGGCGATCGCCGCCTTGTGGTCGCCGCCGCCGGCATGCGCCAAGCCGCGGTTGAAGAACACGTCGCTGTCTTCGGGCGCGAGCGCGATGGCCGCATCGTCGTCGGCCACCGCCTTGTCCCAGGCGCCGGCTGCGGCATAGCTCAGCGCGCGCAGCCGCAAGGCGGGCTCGAACGCCGGGTACTTCGCGATGACGGTGCTGAGATCGCCGATCGCGGCGTCGTATTGGCCCGACATCTCATAGGCCCAGCCGCGCTCGTACAGCGAGTCCAGATCGGCCGGGCTCACTTCCAGGGCGGCGGTGAAATCGTCGATCGCGGCGGCGTAGTTGCGTGCCTGGAGATAGATCAGGCCGCGGTCGAACCGCGCGACGCCGGAGAACGGCGCCAGTTTCAGCGCGTCGCCGAGATCGGCGATGGCCGCGTCGCCATGATGCAGCGCGTATTGGATCTGGGCACGGATGATCAGCGCATCGGCGCCGCCGCCTTGCGCGAAGCAGGTGTTGGCCGCGTCCAGCGCCTGGGCATAGAGCACCGCCGCGCCGTCGCCGGCGCCGTCGGCCTGGCGCAGGAGTTTTGAGGCCGTGCCGCATACGGCGCTCAGCGCCGGTGCATCCGGCGCCGGCGGCGACGGCTGGAGCGGCAGTCCCGTCAGGGCCGCCAGCAGGAGGAGATGCTTCATGTCGGCCCGAAATGCCCGTAGAGACAGGCATCAGCTTACGCCAATTCCATCGCCGGCGAGCGCGGCAAAATGAAAACGGCGCCCCTTGCGGAGCGCCGTTGTTCGTCGCGATGGCCGTTTCAGACCCGCCGCGCCAGCATCTGGCTGAGGAAATCGACCTCCTGCTTGAACAGGGGATCCTCCTCGCACAGCGCCTCGATGCGGCGGCAGGCGTGCAGCACCGTGGTGTGGTCGCGGCCGCCGAAGCGCCGGCCGATCTCAGGCAGCGAGCGCGTCGTCAGCTTGCGCGACAGGTACATCGCGACCTGGCGCGGCCGCGCCACGCGGCGGGCACGCTGCGGCGAGTGAAAATCGCGCACGTCGAGCTTGTAGAACTCGGCGGTCTTGCGCTGGATGTCCTCGATCGAGGTCTTGGCGCCCGGCGCGCTGCGCAGGCCGACGACGTCCTCGATGGTCTCCAGCGTCACCGGCTTCTTGGTGAGGTCGGTGTAGGTCGCAAGCTTGGTGAACACGCCGATCAGTTCGCGCGGGGAGGCATCGTCCATGTCGGCGATGTGCTCCAGCACGTTGTCGGGCAGCAGCGCCAGCGGCTTGTGCTTGGCAAAGTCGGCGGCGCGGGCTTTCAGGATCGCCAGGCGCGTCTCGCGGTCCGGCTTGTCCAGCGTCACCACGAGGCCGCCGGCAAGGCGCGACTTCACGTCGGCGCCGAGGCCTTCGAGCGCCGCCGGGGCGCGGTCGGCCGCGATCACCACGCGGCGGCGCAGATCGGCGAAGGCGTTGACGGTGTAGAGGAACTCCGACGCCGTCGCGGTCGAGCGGCAGATGTGCTGCAGGTCGTCGATGATCAGCACCTCGGCGGTGCGCAGCTCTTCCTTGAACGCCAGCGTGTCCTTGCGATACAGCGCGCCCAGGAAGTGGCGCATGAAGTCTTCCGAGCGCAGGAACAGCGAGCGCTTGCCGCGCTTGCGGAATTCCAGCGCCGCGGCGTTCAGCAGATGCGTCTTGCCGTAGCCGAAGCCGCCATGGATGTAGAGCAGGGGCACGTCGCTCTGCTGGCCCTCGGCGAACGCCTTGGCCGCGCTGAGGCCAAACTCGTTGGCGGCGCCGGCGACGAAGCTCTCGAAGGTCTGCTGCGGATGCAGCATGCGGGTCCACAGGCCCTTGGCGGCCTCGCTGGACGGCTCGTCGTCGCTCTGCGGCGCCGGGAAAGGCACCGGGGCAGTCTCATGGCGCACGCTTTCGCGCACCAGGCCGCCGCCGACCATCGGCTTGGGCGCCGACAGCACGATGGACAGCGACACCGGCTCGACACCCTCGGCGCGCAACGCGCGCTCGATGCGGGCGACATAGCGCTCCGTCACCCAGTTGCGGATGAACGACTTGCTGGTGCCGATCTGGATCTCGTCCTTGTCGAACCCGTCGAGCGTCAGCGGCCCGATCCAGGCATCGAACACCGCATCGCCCAGCTCGCGGCGCAGTCTTTCGCGTGCGCCCATCCATGCCGCCGGCCAATCGGGCCGCATCGGCTTATTCGTCATCGTCGCCATGAAACCATTACCCGCTTCTTGCCGGTGCCTCGCGTTTGCCGCGATGGTTCACCGGTGAACCCCTTGTTCGTCCGGACTTGTGCCCGGTTCTCACGCACGTTCCTGCGGCTTTTCAGGCCGCCTTGCCTCGTCGCTCCATCAGTCCCTCCGCGTCACGTCTGTTTCCATGGGAGGCCGGCGGCCTTCCATCCATTCTTGCGGCCGCGATGGCGTTCGCCGTCGAGGTCGCCTTCAAATCCGCCCGCCACGTTGTAGGCCTTGGCATAGCCCGCCCGCGTCAGGGCGATCGCGGCGCTGCGCGAGCGCGCGCCCGAGCGGCACAGGAACAGCACCGGCGCGTCCTTGGCCGCGCCGGTCGCCTGCGCCGTGTCCTCCACGAACGCCGGATTGACCTGCATGGTGGGAAACATCTGCCATTCGACCAGCGCCACATCGCGGCCGAGGCCGGCGATGTCGGGCAGGCCGACGAAGTTCCATTCCGCCTGGGTGCGGACGTCGACGAGCCGGGCCTTAGGATCGCTCTTGAGGAGGTCCCACGCCTCTTGGGCGCTCAGGTCGCCGGCGTAATCGGAAGGGGAGGCAGAGGACATGGCGCTGACGTTCCGGCATAGATTCGCGATGACCGGGACGACACCCGGCCTGGTAACCCGACGATTTCAAGGATTCAGTGGCTAGAGTACTTGCAGTTCACGCCGGTAAGCCGAACCGTCATGACGAATGCTGTCGTTTTATTGTTTCTTGTGTCCGACATCTTTTTTCTCTTGCCCACCGAACGAAGGTTAATGTCCCCGAAAACTGATTCGCCCGCAAGTGAACGAAACGGGAATCTCTGAGCTTTTGTGACTGCTAACCGTTTGTACGTATACGGATTTTTGGTTTGAACGGTGTTTGTCTCAGATTTCAGACACTTACGTGACGCCGGGGCTTTTCTTGCGCTGCGGCATGCTCCGCGGCAGGGAAAATCAGTCTACGGACAATAAAACGGCCGGCGAATTCCCGGTTCGGCACAACCGGCCGGGATTCCGCCAGACCCGTCAGTTACTTGCCGAGCTTGGCGACACGCTTGGAGAGGCGCGAGACCTTCCGCGACCCGGTGTTCTTGTGCAGCACGCCCTTGGTGACGCCGCGCATGATTTCCGGCTCCGCCGCCTTGAGCGCGGCCTGGGCCGCGGCCTTGTCGCCCTTGGTGATCGCCTCTTCGACCTTGCGGATGTAGCCGCGGACGCGGGTCTTGCGCGAGGTGTTGATGGCGGTGCGCTTGGCCGTGGTGCGGACGCGCTTCTTGGACGAGTCGATATTGGGCATCGGGGTTCCTGCGGTAAATCGGAGGGGGCGTATACCCCCGCCGGGGTCGGGGGTCAATTGACCTCTAGGCGTTCGCCTCTGCGAGCGCCTTCATGGCCGCGAATTCGTCCAGAACCTCGCAAAATTCCAGCTCGGTGCGGATGCGGGCGGTGTCGTAAACGAGGTCCTGCTCGTAGTGGAACGGCGGCGTCGGGAGGCCCGAGCCTTTTGCGGGCAGGCGGGCGAGACGCTCGCCCATCGTCGGGGTCACGGCTTCGCCGACATTATAGGCGTGGCCGGGCGCCGCCGGATGGGTCGCCGCCAGCACGATCGCATGCGCGACATTCTCGACATGGCCATGGGTCCAGCGCCAGCGCGGCTGGCGCGCGAAGGCGTAGATCGTGGCGAGACCGCCATTGTCTTCCGGCCCATGGACCTTGGGCAGCCGCAGGATCACCGACGGCACCGCCGCCGCGCGCGTCACGCGTTCGGCCAGGATCTTCTCATAGTCCAGCGCGTAATCCGCGCCCATCTCTTTCGCGCGCGCCCGATAGGGATACAGCACGCTGCGCAGCGGCGCGTCTTCCGTCAGCGGCATCGGCTCGGGTGGACCGGGCTCCTGGCCGGTGAGGCGGCCATAGGCGCGGTAGACGTCGCCGCTGGAGATCATCACCAGCCGTCCGGCGCGGCCCTCGAACGCGCTGGCCGCCACCCGCGCATCAGCCTCGCCCATCAGGATCATGTGAACGACGACGTCCCAGTCGGCTTTGACCGCGTCGGGATATTCGGCGATCGGATAGGCCGCGCGCGGATCGCGAATGTGCCGGACGCCGGCGAGCAGCGGGCTTTCCGACCGGCCGCGGTGCAGCACCGTCACGTGGGCGCCGGTCTCGACCAGCTGCCGCGCCGCATGCGCGCCGATGAACCGCGTGCCGCCGACGATGAGGATGCGCAGCGCCATCGCCTATTTGTCCGTGAAGTTGGCCTTCCGCTTCTCGCCGAACGCGGCCATGCCTTCCTTCTGGTCGGCAGTGGCGAACATCGCGTGGAACAGCCGGCGCTCGAAGCGCACGCCTTCGGCCAGCGTCGTCTCATAGGCGCGGTTCACCGTCTCCTTGGTCATCATGACGATGGGCAGCGACTGCTGGGCGATCTTGTGCGCCGCCTTCATGGCTTCCGCCATCAGCTCCGCCGCCGGCACGACGCGGCTGACGAGGCCGGCGCGCTCCGCTTCGGCGGCATCCATGTTGCGGCCCGTCAGGCACATCTCCATCGCCTTGGACTTGCCGACGAAGCGCGTCAGCCGCTGCGTCCCGCCGATGCCGGGCATGACGCCCAGCGTGATCTCCGGCTGGCCGAACTTGGCGGTGTCGGCCGCGATGATGAAGTCGCACAGCATGGCGAGCTCGCAGCCGCCGCCCAGCGCCCAGCCCGCTACCGCCGCGACGATCGGCTTGCGCACCGCCGCGATGCGGTCGTTCGCCTCGGCGAAGAAATTGCTCTTGAACATGTCCATGTAGGATTGCGGCGCCATCTCCTTGATGTCGGCGCCGGCGGCGAAGGCGCGCTCGGAGCCGGTCAGCACGATGGCGCGCACCGCGTCGTCGCGGTCCCATGCTTCGAGCTGCGTCACCAGCTCGCCGAGCAGCTCCGCGTTCAGCGCATTGAGCGCCTTGGGCCGGTTCAGCGTGATGACGCCGACGGCGCCGTCGAGGGTCGCGACGATGTTCAGGTGGTTCATCGAAATCTCCTGTTGCGGCGGGCTTCTTACCGCTGCCCTTGACATGCAACCAAATGGTTGCCTATTAGAGTGCATGAGCATGGACCTGGTCTTCAAGGCGCTCGCCGATCCGTCGCGGCGCGAACTTCTCGACCGGCTGCATGCCCGCAACGGACAGACGCTGAATGAGCTGTGCGAGCAGATGGAGATGTCGCGACAGGCGGTGACCAAGCATCTCGTTCTTCTGGAGGCGGCGAACCTCGTCGCCACCCAGAAGGACGGCCGCGAGAAGCATCACTTCCTCAACCCCGTCCCCATCAACGACATCGCCGAACGGTGGATCGGCAAATACGAACGCGGGCGCCTCAAAGCGCTCAGCAATCTGAAGAAGCAACTCGAAAGGGAAGAGCCATGAGCAGCCAATATGTCTACGTCACCTATATCCGCACCACGCCGCAGAAGCTGTGGGACGCGCTGACCCAGCCGGACTTCATCAGGCAGTACTGGTTCAACATGCCACAGCAGAGCGAATGGAAGGTCGGCGCCTCGTGGAAGATGCTGTTCGAGGACGGCCGCGTCGCCGATGCCGGCGAGGTGCTGGAGATCGATCCGCCGCGCAAGCTCGTGCTCAAATGGCGCAACGAATTCCGCCCCGAGCTGAAAGCGGAAGGCTTCTCGCGCTGCACTTACGACCTCGAGCAGGACGGCGATATCATGCGCCTGACCGTCACCCATTCGATCGACAAGGACGGCGCGAAATTCATCCAGGCAGTATCGGGCGGCTGGCCACGCATTTTGTCGAGTCTGAAGACCTTGCTCGAAGGCGGCGCGCCGCTGCCGCGCACCCATCCCGATCCGGCAAAGTGAGGCGGCGATGGGCAAGAGCACATTCGTCTACGTCACCTATATCCGTTCGACGCGCGAGAAGGTCTGGGCGGCGCTGACCCAGCCGGAGTTCACCCGGCAATACTGGTCCGGCACGGCGCAGACATCGGATTGGAAGAAAGGTTCGCCTTGGGGCATCCACACGCCGGACGGCCGCCTGTTCGACAGCGGCGAGATCCTGCAAAGCGATTATCCGGCGAAGCTGGCGCTTACCTGGCGCAAGGAACGCACCGCCGAGACGTTCGCCGAAATGCATGCCGAGGGTTTCAGCACGCTGACTTACGAACTCGAAGACACGCCGCTCGGCGTCAAGCTCACGCTGACGCATGAGATCGGGGTCGAGAACTCCAAGCTGATCGGCGCCACCTCGCAAGGCTGGCCCGCCGTTCTCGCCAGCCTCAAGAGCCTGCTGGAGACCGGCGCCGCGCTGGCGGGCTCGGACAAGTGGCCGGAGGGGATGTAAAAGATCAGCGCTGGCACTTCGGGCAATAGAATGTCGAGCGTCCGGCCTGCACGATGCGCTTCACGGTGCCCTTGCAGTCCGGACACGGCTCGCCCTCGCGGCCATAGACCGCGAAGGTCTTCTGGAAATAGCCGAGCTCGCCCGTCACCTGCTTGTGGTCGCGCAAGCTGGAGCCGCCGGCCTTCACCGCCTCGCGCAGCACCGCCTTGATCGCGGTGACGAGTGCGGCCGTTTCCACCGGCTTCACCTTGGCCGCGATCCGCTTGGGCGAGACTCGCGCCCGGTACAGCGCCTCGCATACATATATGTTGCCAAGCCCGGCGATCACCCGCTGGTCGAGCAGCGCCGACTTGATCGGGGTCTTCTTGCCCTTGAGCGCCCCCGCGAGATGCGCTGCGTCGAGCTCCGCCGACAGCGGCTCGACGCCAAGGCCCTTGAACAGCTTGTGCTCGTCCAGCGCGGCGGTCTCGACCAGCAGCATCAGCCCGAAGCGGCGATGATCGTTGAACACGATCCGCGCCGGCGCATCGGTGTCGAACACGACGTGGTCGTGCTTGTCGGCGCCGATGCCGTCCTCGTTCATGTCGTGAACATAGTTGCCGAGCTTTTTCTTGGCGCCGCCGGCATAGACGGTCATCCGCCCGCTCATCCCCAGATGGATCACCAGCGTCTCGCCGCTGTCGAGATCGCCGAGCAGGTATTTCGCCCGCCGCCACAACCGCTTGACGGTGCGGCCCGTCAACCGCCCCACGAAGTCGTTGGGAAACGGGACCCGCAGGTCGCCGCGCCGCGTCTCGGCCCGGGTGATGCGATGGCCCTCGACCACGGGCAAAAGCCCCATCCGGACGGTTTCGACTTCGGGCAATTCGGGCATTTGCGGGCCATTAAGAGTCGCAGGCGACGACCGTAGCCCACCGAATCCGCAGGGGCTATTCTGGCGGCCATGACTGCTGACACGACCACCGCCAGCTTCGGCTACCGCGACGTGCCGGAGGCCGACAAGGAAGGCCTCGTGCGCGAGGTGTTTTCCTCGGTCGCGTCGAAATACGACCTGATGAACGATCTGATGTCGGGCGGCGTCCACCGGCTGTGGAAGGACGCGTTCGTCGAGTGGCTCAATCCCCGTCCCGGCTGGCGCTGTGTCGATGTGGCGGGCGGAACCGGCGATATCGCGTTCCGCATCGCCGATCTGGTGCGCTCGCGGGGAGGCGAGGCCGAGATCACGGTTTGCGACATCAATGCCGACATGGTGGGGGAGGGCCTGCGCCGCGCTTTGGCCAAGGGCGAGCGCGCCATCCACTGGATCACCGGCAATGCCGAAGCGCTGCCGATCCCCGATTCCAGCATGGACGCCTATACGATCGCGTTCGGCATCCGCAACGTCACACATATAGATGTCGCGCTGCGCGAGGCGCGCCGCGTGCTGAAGCCGGGCGGCCGGTTCCTGTGCCTGGAATTCTCGCGCGTCGAGGCGCCGGGTCTCGACGCGCTCTACGACGCCTATTCGATGAACGTGCTGCCGCGCCTCGGCCAGATGGTCGCGGGCGACGCCGAGGCTTATCGTTATCTCGCCGAAAGCATCCGCCGTTTCCCGCCCCAGGCGAAGTTCGCCAGGATGATCGAGAAGGCGGGCTTGAGCCAGGTGAAGGTGCGCAACCTCACCGGCGGCGTCGCGGCGATGCATTCGGCGTGGAAGATATGAGATGAGCCGCATCGCGGACCTTCGCCGCCTCTGGCACGCCGCCCGCGTCCTCGCACGCAACGACGCGCTGTTTCCGAAGGAATACGAGGCGCTGCTGCCGCCGTCGGCGCGGCTGATCCGCCGCCTGCTCGGCAGCGGCTGGGCCAGGCACGATGCGCCGCCCGGCATTCGCCTCGCGCGCGCTCTCGAAAGCCTCGGTCCGGCTTACATCAAGCTCGGCCAGGTGCTCGCGACGCGGCCCGACATCATCGGCGACGATGTCGCCAAGGCGCTGCAGCAATTGCAGGACCGGTTGCCGCCGTTCCCCACCGAGATCGCGCGCAAGGTGATCGAGGCCGGCCTCGACCGTCCGGTCGAAGCGCTGTTCAGCGCATTGTCGGAACCGATCGCCGCCGCATCGATCGCGCAGGTGCACAAGGGCGAGACCGCGACCGACCCGCCCGTCGCCGTCGCGGTGAAAGTGCTGCGCCCCACCGCCGCCGCCGATTTCGGCCGCGATCTTTCCGCCTTCGCGTTCGCTGCGCGCCTCGCGGAGCGCTGGTTTCCCGTCACCCGCCGCCTGCGTCCGCGCGCCATGGTGGAGATCCTCGCGGATTCCGTCGCGCTCGAGCTCGATCTGCGCATGGAGGCGGCCGGCGCGTCCGAATTGGAAGAGCGCACGCGGAGCGATCCCGATTTCCGCGTCCCGCATATCGACTGGAACCGCACCACCGACCGCGTGCTGACCAGCGAATGGATCGACGGCATCTCGGTACGCGACCGCGATGCGCTGATCGCCGCCGGCCACGATCCCAAGCGCATCGCCAATCTGGTGATCCGCTGTTTCCTCACCCAGGCGCTGCGCGACGGCTATTTCCATGCCGACATGCATCCGGGAAATCTGTTCGTCGATGCGGAAGGCCGCTTGGTCGCGGTCGATTTCGGCATCATGGGCCGGCTCGACGATGCCATGCGCCGCTTCATGGCCGAGACGCTGGCCGGATTCCTCGCGCGCGACTACCGCCGCATCGCGCAAATCCATTTCGACGTCGCCTTCGTGCCGCCGCACCACTCGATCGAGACCTTCGCCCAGGCGCTGCGTGCGATCGGCGAGCCGATTTTCGGCCGGCCCGTGCGGGAGGTGTCGATGGCGCGCCTGCTGGCGCAGCTCTTCGACACGACCTACCGCTTCGACATGGAGGCGCAGCCGCAGCTCGTGCTGCTGCAGAAGACGATGATGGTGGTGGAGGGGGTGGCGCGCGGCCTCGATCCGGACTTCGACATGTGGGAAGCGAGCCGCCCGGTGGTCGAAAAGTGGATGCTCGAGCGCATGGGCCCGGAGGGCCGCCTACGCGAGGCCGCCGACGGGATGAGCGCGCTCGGCCGCATGGCGCAGAACCTGCCGCAGCTTCTGCGCAACGCCGAGATCATCTCCGCGATGCTCGCCGATGGCGGGGTGCGGCTGCATCCGGACTCGGTGAACCTGATCGCCGCGGCGCAGGTCTCGCGCACCCGCCATGTCCGTATCGCGATCTGGATCGCGGCGGGCGCGCTGGGCGTGATCGCGCTGGTGCCGTTTTTATAGGGCATTGAACGAAGTTTCGTTTCCAACCAACTCACCGTGGCCGGGCTTGACCCGGCCACCCATCTCACCATCTGCACTGAGTTAAATCATTGGCGCGCAGACGCGCGCCGCTGGGTGGCCGGGTCAAGCCCGGCCATGGTGATGATGAGTTTTATGCAGAAGCAGTTTTAAACGATATGCACGCGGCCCGCGTCGCAGGCCTTGGTGCTGCCCTTTGCGTCGGTCACATAGACGCGAACGCTCACCGTGTGGTTCGCGATGTCGGGCACATCCGGCACGGTCACATGCACCGCGTGGCGCGTCACGGTCTGGTCGGTCGCGAGGATCGCGGCATAGCCGGTCGGCGGCTCGCCCGGCGGATTGGCGAGCGACATCACCACCCGCACATCGGCGCCCGGCGCCTTGATGTCGTCGCAGGAGATCGCGAAGCGGTCGCCGCGCGTGACGGTCGGGATCGCCGCGCCACCGAGATCGGCGGTCGCATAAGCCACGATGTGGCCCGGCGCCACCGGCATGCTGCCGGCAAATGCCGGCGCGCTGGACGCCGCAAGAACCGCGAGGCCGATCCACAATGCGCGCATGCTTGTCCCCAATGCGTTGGCCGAACGGCCCAAATCGACTCCGAGCATACTCCGGTCCTGTGAACTTCCCAATAGCCCTGTTTGGTGAACGGGCGGGTCGCCTTAGACCCGCCGCGACATCCACCAGAACCGCCAGCACATCAGCACCGCCGCGACCAGGAGGCCGAACGCCAGCCCGTACCAGATGCCCAGCCCCTTCAGGCCGAAGCCGAAGGCGAACAGCATGCAGGCCGGGAACCCGGCCAGCCAGTAGCTCGCGCCCGCGATCCACATCGGCGCCCGGGCATCCTTCAGGCCGCGCAGCGCCAGCGCCGCGGCGACCTGCACGCCGTCGGCGATCTGGAACACCGCCGCGACGTGGAGGAACGCGACCGCCAGCAGCAGCGACGGCATGTTGGCCGGCGTCGGCGGCAGATAGAGCGTCGCGATCTCGAACGGCCAGGTCCACAGGATGACCGAGGTCACCGCCATGAACGCCGTCGCCACGCCGATCGCCGACATGCCGGCGCGCCGCACCGCCTCGCGGTCGCCCGCGCCGGCCGCGAGGCCGACGCGCACCGTCGCCGCCATCGCGATGCCGAGCGGCACCATGAAGGTGATCGACGGCACGTTCATCGAGATCGTGTGGCCGGCGAGATAGTCGAGCCCGAAATGCCCCATGAAGAAGTTCGAGGAGAAGAACAGGCAGGCCTCGAACAGCATGGTCAGGCCGATCGGCAGGCCGAGCACATAGATCTCGCGCAGCTTGCTCCAGTCCGGTGTCCGCACGTCGCGGAAGATCCGGTAGAGATGCAGCTTCGGCGTCAGCCGCACCACGCCCAGCATCAGTGCAAAGCTGCACGCGAAGGAGCAGGCGCTGGCAATGCCCGAACCCATCAGGCCCAGTTTCGGAAATCCGAAATGCCCGAAGATCAGCGCATAGTCGAACAGGGCGTTGAAGAACACCGCGACGACCATCACGATCAGCGAGGCGCGCGGCTTGGACAGCGCCGTGGAATAATTCCGCAGCACCTGGAAACCGAGGCTGAAGGGCAGGCCGAAGGACAGCGGCACGACGAATTTCGCCGCCGCCGAGGCGAGCTGCTCCGATTGGCCGAGCGCCAGCAGGATCGGGTGGGCGCATTGCAGGAACAGCACCAGCGGCAGGCCGACCATCAGCACCGACCAGAAGCCCATGCGCGCGACGACGCGGACGTCGTCCTTCGCATTGGGATCGGCGCCCAGGATGTGCGCGATCATCGGCGACACCGCCGAGGTCGGACCTGAGCCGAGCAGCCAGCAGAAATAGAACATCGTGTTGCCCAGCACCGCACCGGCCAGCGCAGTGTTGGAGAAGCGCGCCAGCATCAGCGTGTCGGTGGTGCCGATCGCCATCTGGGCGAGCTGCGTCAGGATCAGCGGCCCGGCGAGCTTCAGCAGTTCACGGGTCTCGGCGATCCACGCACGTGTGCCATGGCCCGCAACGCGGGCGCCGGCAGTGGCTGGGTCGAATTCGGCGATATCGGTCATGGTACGGACTTATCTATTAAGCCCGAACCCGGCACGAAGGTGGCAACAGCCAACAAAAAACCCTCCGGAGCCGGGCTCGGGAGGGTTGAAAACCTGCGCATAGGACGGACCTAGAGCGCGTTCTCCTCACGAGCGAATGCAGCGGTCTTCCCGCCCGGAAGGGCGAAAGGCGCGGCGGTTCGTACCTTGCAGATCGAACTGTTCATCAATCTCGCTCGAATCGTTCCGCCGGCCCCATGCCGGCGAATACGGGATGTGGGTACGCCTCGGTTTTGGGCAAGTCAACACATGGAATGATGACGCCGCGCATTGCGGTCCCCCGTGGCACGAACGTCACGTTCGCGGGCGCAAAAAAAAGAGCGCCGGCAGCTTTCGCCGCCGGCGCTCTCTCGTATGGCGATTTCAAGCCTGGCTTGGCGCAGCAGACGCACGATCTCTGCGAGATCGCATTTCCCCCTTACAGTTTGCGCGCGATCACAATCTCAGTGCGATACTGCACCAGGCGATTTTCCGATGTCCGAAACACGTATTCCAGGGAGTCGAGTTTCACCGGCTTGAGATTTGAAGATAAGCAGTCCTTGATCGTGTAGAAGCGCTCGCCTTCGGGCGCCGGGCTATCCTCCCAGTCGAACGGCGACGCCAGGCAAACATATCCATCCTTTGCGGTCAGCTTGGCGCAATGCTTGACCAGTTCCAAAGGATGGGGATGGCGGCAAACGACATTGAGGCAGAGGGTGAGATCGAAATATTCGTCAGGATAGGCGATCTGTTCCGCCTTGCACGCAACAAATTCTATTTTCGCCGTCTTGGACATGTTCTTGGAGACGTCGAACAATTTGGGCGGTGTTTCGACATAGGTGAATTTCTGCGCGTTCGTCGCGACGATCGGGACGAATTTCGGTATGGCCTCACCCGTCATGATCGCCGCGCCGAAATCGACGAAGCGGCGGGAGAGATCGCATACGAGGAAGCTTGCGTTGCTATAGATGCCTTGCAATTCGTAGGTCATTCGGCCGGTCGCGGCGCCGATGTCGGCAATTCTTTTCGCCTTGGGTACCGTTTTGCCGATGAGTTTGGCCATCTCTTTGTAAAAGCCGACCGTGCGCACATCGAAGGAGAGACCCGTTTTCCGCTGCTTGGGGGGCGACGAGAAATGATCGCCCCAGCTGGCTTCGACATAGCGCGCCAGTCTGTCGGTGTCTTCGTAATTGATGTTTTTCGTATCGGACATGAAACTGCCTCGTCAAAAAAAAGCCAAAAGTGAATACTTGCAAATACTGTAATCCGTGGGAAATATTGTCAAATAAAGATGAAACTTATGTCGAAACGCCGGCAGCTTTCGCCGCCGGCGCTCTCTCGCATTACCCCTTTACGCACACGACCTGGCGCAGGGTGTGCACGATCTCGACGAGATCGCTCTGCGCCGCCATCACCGCATCGATGTCCTTGTAGGCCATCGGCGTCTCGTCGAGCACGCCAATGTCCTTGCGGCATTCGATGCCGGCCGTCGCGCGCTCGTGGTCCTCGACCGTGAAGCGGCGCTTGGCCTCGGTGCGCGACAGCGCGCGGCCGGCGCCGTGGCTGCAGCTTTCGAACGAGTCCGGGTTGCCCAGCCCGCGCACGATGAAGGACTTGGCCCCCATCGAACCCGGGATGATGCCGAGCTCGCCTTGGCGCGCCCGCACCGCGCCCTTGCGGGTCACCCAGACATCGGCGCCGAAATGCCGCTCGTGCGACACGTAGTTGTGGTGGCAGTTCACCGCCATCTTCTCGGTGGTGAAGCCGGTCAGCGCCTCGCGGAGCACGCGCAACACGCGCTCCATCATCGCCTTGCGGTTCTCCATCGCGAAGTCCTGCGCCCACAACATCGCCTCGACGTAAGCCTCGAACTCCGGCTCGCCCTCGGCGAGCCAGGCAAGGTCCTTGTCGGGAATGTGCACCGCGCGCCGCGTCAGCAGCTCGCGGGCCTTCTCGATGTAGGTCCGACCGATCGCGTTGCCGATGCCGCGCGAGCCCGAATGCAGCATCACCCAGACGTGCTGCGCCTCGTCGAGGCACAGCTCGATGAAGTGATTGCCGCTGCCGAGCGAGCCCAGATGGATCAGCGAATTTTCCTTCGCCAGATGCGGCGTGCGCTCGCAGATCGCCTTGAAGCGGTCCTCGAGCCCGCGCCAGCGCGTCGCGATGCCGTTCGGAATGCCGCCCGGCTTGCCCTTCCAGCCGCCGCCCGCGCCCTGGCCGCCATGCGGCACGGCGCGCTCGATCTCGGAGCGGATCGCGCCCAGCGAGTCCGGCAGGTCGCTCGCGGTGAGCGAGGTCTTGACTGCCATCATGCCGCAGCCGATGTCGACGCCGACCGCCGCCGGCACGATCGCGCCCTTGGTCGGAAGCACCGAGCCCACGGTCGCGCCGCGCCCGAAATGGACGTCCGGCATCACCGCGATGTGGTTGTGGATGAACGGCAGCGACGCCGCGTTGATCAGTTGCTGGCGCGCCGCGTCTTCCACGGGAACGCCTTGGGTCCAGGCGAAAATCGGCACTTGGCCGCCTTCTATCGTGTTGTGCATGTCGGTTCTCCGGCGCGTTGCCGCGCGCGGACCTTCTTTCAGTGTTTATAGGTGTTCGAAAGGCCGAAGCTGTCCAGCTCGGCGCGCGACAGCTGCCGCTTGGCGACGGCGTGCCGCGAGGTTTGCGGGACGAGCGTTCGCTGGATCAGGTCGAAGACGTAAGCCGGGCTTTCGGCCTGGCGGTCGTAGCCGACCTCGTACCAGATGCCGTCGACGCGGCGCAGATCGCGCATCGTGTCCAGCGGCCGGAAATCGGGATCTGGGTCAGGCGCGCGCCGGCGCCACGGCTTCGGATCGACCTTGAGCTTCTTCCAAAGCTTGGCGCTGTCCTTGAGCAGGCCGTCATCCGGATCGACGTAGTAAGGCTGTCGCCAGACCATGCCCTGATGCCAGCGGTAACGCTGCCCGCCGGCCATCCAGTTGCCGTCCTTGCCGGTCACGACCTTGCGCACGACGAAGTCGTCGATGTGCTGGCGCACGTGTTCCTTGACGACGTGCCCCGGCGCCAAGGTGGCCGCGATCTCCGAAAAGACCTTGTCCCATGGCCGCCCGAGTTGCGCGCCGAGATAGCGCCGCAGGGGATTGAGATTCTCGTTGAGCGCCTTGGTCCGCTGGCCCGTCACGGCGATGTGCCGCCGCATGCCGATCTTCACCGGCAGATCGTCTTCGCCGGCCAGCCGCGAACGCGCGAAAGGCCGCGACCGCCATCCCCAGCGGGGGCGTTCGACGATGACTTTGAACATGTCCTCCCGCATGGGGTGTCTCCAAAAAGATGGGCCGGCGGCTTGCGCCGCCGGCCCTTGGGTTGGTGGTTGGTTGTCTTAGTGCTGCGACTCTTCCGAGGCCGCGATCCACGCGATCACCGCTTCGGAGAAGCCGTCGACGCGGCTCCAGTCGCCGTGACCGACGCCGTGCTGGTACGACGCCACGTTGATGATCGTGCCCTTGCCCTTGGGTGCCGGCACGGCATCGTGGCTCTGCTCGTCGGTGAAGACGATCAGGCGCACACCCTTGGCGTCGATCTCCTTCACCGCGGCACCCAGATAGGTGCCGCCATGCGGCTGCGACGACACGATGGCATCGCGGAGCGCGAAGCCGCGGCGGGGCGGGACCTTCACCACCTTGTGCGAGAAGGTGAAGATCTCGACGTCGTCGCAGATTTCGCGCGCCAGGATGGCGAGGCCGCACGCCGCCTCCAGCCGGGTCATCTCCGACTGGGCCGACAACGGCGCGTCCATCGAGCCCGATACGTCGATCAGGAGCTTGGTGCGGCCGGTGAGCCGCGCATGGCCCGGGATCGACTTGAGCATCGCCGCTTCGAGCTGCGGCTCGAAGTCCGGCGCATAGCGCGCCGCCGAGATGAAGCGATAGGGCAGGATGCGGTCGGTGCGCATGGCATCGATCGCCTTGGCGATCGTGCCCTTCGCCACGCCGGCCTTCTGCATCAGGCGCAGGTTGCGCAGCAGCGCGAGGCCGCCGAGCTTCTTCTCCGCGATGAGGCGCTCGAAGGTCTCCGCCTTGTCCTTGCCGGACGACAGCGCGACCTCCCAGGTATCCGGCGCCGCCAGCGTGCCGTCCACGAGGTCCTTCCAGACCTTGGCCTGGTCGGTGTCCTTCGGCTTGGCATGCACCAGGAACAACACGTCCCGGATGCGCACCGCGCCGTCGCGGTCGTATTTGGCGAGCTGGTAGGCATCGAACTTGGTCACGGCGCGCGCCAGGCCCTTCTTGATCTGCGCCGAGACGGGCTGACGCTTGCGCTGCTGCATCGGGCCGAGCGCGTCGGCCCAGTAGATCGCGAGCAGCTCCGTCATCTCGTCCGGACGCTGGATCACGCGCGCCAGCGTGTCGGCGACGAGCGTGCGGTGCGTGTCGTGCCGCGCCATCTCGCGCACGATCAGAAGCGGCGCGTGGCGCAGCTTCATCTCTTCGCGGGCTTCGATGGCGAGGGCGGCGACGCGCGCCGGCTCGACCTGGGGCACCAGCGCCTTGATGCGGTCGGCGATCGACACGCCGTCCTCGTAAAACTGGTCCTCCCACAGGAGGCAGTTCATCAGCGTGCGCTTCAGCTCCATTTCGGGCGTGAAGCGCTTGGCCTTGGCGCCTTCATGCGTGAACGCGCGCAGGATCTTGTTGAGCTTGGACATGAAAGCCTCCTCTGGGCTGGTTGATGATGTGGGAAAAAGGCGCCGGGGAACAGTCGTCGTCTGCGTCCGTGCTTTCGCACGCGCGGCGCGCTGCAACCCCGCTTTCCGCGTCCCGAAGAAACAGACGACTTCACCACCGGCATTGGGTTGGCGGGGAACAGGCGATGCCGAATCTTGCCCTGTGGGCGGCTGAGCTACGGCATTTCAGCCGGTGGGAATAGAACCCACGTCCTCCGGACGCTTTCGCGTCCGGCGCTCTACCGAAGTATCGGCGTCTTCACCACCGCCGCCCACGCGAGAGCAGCAAGCCCCTCGCGTGGGCAGGAAAAAGGAACACGATCCGGGAACAGGCGATGCTGAGACCCCAGCTTGCGTTTCACCGCACAAGCCGGGCAGTGCTCTACCGCTGAGCTACCGGCGCATGGAACGCCGGGTGGGATTCGAACCCACGACCTCTCGTTTAACAGACGAAGTAACAGACATCTTCACCACGGATCGTGGGAAAGCAGGCACCGGGGAACGGTCGAGACTGTACTGCCCTTGCGGGCGTCGCATGCTCTACCCACTGAGCTACGGACGGACTTGCGCCCTTCCGAGGGGATTCGAACCCCCGACCTTACGAGTATCGAAGTAACAGGTCTCTTCACCACCGGCCTACGCTCGCAAAGCGAGCGGAGGTCGCCCTCCGGAGCCTTGGCGTAGGAGGGCTGTAACAATCCTGCGAGCTTCGGCCGGCAGGCCGGCCGAAATAAGATTCCGCCTCGGGGAAAAACATCGAGCGCCGCCTATCGGCCAACCTGTCGCCGCGGCATTGCTGCCGAAGCGGGAGGAATCGAACCTCCGGCCGCGTCTTGGAAACGAAGGAACGGCGCTCTTCACCACCGAATTGGAATCGCAAGCGAGGCTGGGGAAAGGCGAAATCGGTTTCAGTGGCGGCAACGCAAGTGCTTCCTTGCGGAAAAAGCACCGCAGCCCGCGACACGCCGCCCTCGCGAGGCGACTCCACGGTACGTGCCGTCACAGGCGGGATTCGAACCCGCTTTTCCATGGTGCGAAGTACCCGAAATCTTCACCACCAGCCTACGCTCGCGAAATGTGCAGGACGCATCCGCCGAGGCCTTGGCGTAGGCGGACGGCGCAACCCGCGAGCTGCGGCTGGCAGGCCAGCCGCAGCGCTTGTCGAACGAAATTTTTCGGGGGAACAGATCGAGCCGGTTTCCCCCCACATGTGGGAGGTTCTTTTCACGAAGTAACCGATGCTCTTCACCACCCGAAACACGAAGCCGCCAAACGGCGGCGCAAGCAAAACGAAAACTGCAAAACAAATTCAAGTCGCGGCGCTCTGGATGAATCTCGCGCCGTCTAGCGAACCCGTACTGGTTCGCCCTGCTATCGGTGGACCGCGCGAAACGCTCGCGCGCCGTTCCCTCCAGCAAGCCCCGCGCTTTGGGCGCGCGGACGCGCCCGGAGATCCGGGTCTCTCCTCCGGCTTGCGCCGGATGTCGTCGGTTTCGAACGCGAGACGCCTGGAAAAACAAAAAACCCTCCAGAGCGTCGGCTCGGGAGGGTCTGCGGTGAGGCAGATGTCGAACGCGCCTTAGGCGAGTCCGCTCCCATGAGCCGGGCATGCGACGTCGAATGGCCGATAGCCATTTAGCGTCCCGATGGTCTGTTCGCCTTTGCGAAGCATTGCTCGACTCATGTTCGTCTCACGAACACCATGTCCGTGAGGGCGCGGTTTCTATGCGCCGCGGATTTCACCGTCAAGTGGTCCGTATGCGAATATTTTGCGAATGTGCTCGGGCTGCCGCGGGTCTTTGCGCCTTGCCAGGACCGGACCGCGATAGCATGGTTCTCGCAGAACCGGGGGACACGCGATGATCCGCTTGACTGTATTGGTTGCGTCCGCAGTCGCCGCGGTCTCGGCGGTGCAAGCCGCTCCCTTGCCTCCCGTCCACGTCGCGCCGGTCCCCGGCGTCGCCTTCGATCTGCCGCATGGCTGGATCGCGTGCGATGATGCGACCAACGCCTTGCTTGGCGACGCGGCCGACCCGCGCAATCTCAAGGACCAGGTCTGCAACAGACCGAGTACCGACGTCCCCTTCAAATTCCGCGCCTTCAATCCCCTGCTGTTCCGCAACATCTCCATGCTGATCGATCAGCATGAGGAGCAGGACATCTCGGCCGCCGATCTCGCCGGCATCACGCCCGACGTGGCCAAGGCGATCGCACCGCAGGTCTGCCCGGTCGCCTCCAAGCCGCTCACCGGCGACGGCACGACGATCGAAAGCTGCACGCTGACGGTCGACACGTTCGCGGGCCACCAGGCGCTGCATTCGACCATCGTCGCGGTGCCGCCCAATTTGCCGGACGGGAAATACCAGGTCGACATCTACGAGATGCCTTACGCCAAAGGCTATCTGCAGGTGCAGTTCAACAGCCCGCTGCTGTTCCAGCCGACAACGAAGGTGGAGATGAACGCGATCATCGCGTCGTTCACCGTGGAGTAGAGCGCGATCTCGCTTTCGCGCCAGCAAGCAGGAGACGACATGATCCGGACACTGGTGGCGATCGTCCTGGGCACGATCTTGTCGTTTACGACGGCGGACGCCGCTCCCAAGCGCGCGCCTGTGCGCGTTTCGGTCGCCGACGGCCTGTCGATCCTGTTGCCGGGCGGCTGGATCGCCTGCGATGGGCCCACCGCGAAGCTGCTCGGCAGTGTGCCGTATCCCGTCGGCATCGCCCCTTGCAAGGATTTCGACGGCAGCGGCGGTGGCAAGATGATCTTCAGCAACGATACCGCGCATCCCTTGCTCGTGAGCATGGCGTTTTCGCCGGACTTGCAGCTTCCGGCCGGCTTTCTGGAAAATGCAACGCCGCAAATGCTTAAGGAGTTCGGCGATTCCAATTGCGAAAAAACCTTCCAGATAAAGGCCGGCCAGCCCGGCGCCGATTGCCATTATGCGATCGAAATGTTCAACGGCCACCGCGCGCTGGTCGGCTATGTTTCGGTGATGGACCCGCGCGGCGCGGTTTCCGCCGTGCGCTCGGTGATGTTCTTTTTCCACGGCGGTGGAGCGATCATGATGTTCGTGATGCCGAAGAACAATGCTCAGCGCCTGGCCGACAGCATTCTCGCGTCCGTCGATCTCGACGCGCCGCCGTTGACGGTGACCGTGACGCCCCTGATCAGGCTGGCGCCCGTGGCCGGCGTTACAGTGTCGGTGCCCGACAATTGGGATGCCTGCGATGCGCAGACCAACGCACGCCTCGGCGGCAAGCCGGCTATCCCGGAGTCCAAAGACGCGATGTGCCGGAACGTCGCCGATTTCAAGGTCTACAATCCCGATCCCATTCTCCTGTCGTCGCTGCGGCTGGGACGCGCCGACTCGAACCGGATTCTCGACAGGTTCACGGACCAGACGACGCCAGAGAGCGTGGCGCTCATCAAGGACGAGCTTTGCCGCGAGGCCACCAGGAAGTTCGTCGTCAGTGGTATCGCGATCGACAGTTGCGACGTCTCCATCGGCGCGCTGGCGGGCCATCGGGCGCTGGTGTTCGAGGTCGTTTCGCGCGGCAGCAAACTCGCCGCCGTCGATGCCAGCCGGATCTACAGCCGCGAATACGACTTTTCCTACGGCCACGGCTTCCTGGCGGTGATGGTGGATACGCCGCTGGATTCCAAGACGGCGACGATCCCGGCGCTGGAACAGATATTGGCCTCCCTCGCGGCGGAGTGACCTAGGGGAAGTTCCGCGCGCGTTTCGCGCTTGGCCGGATCGTGCTTAGATTTGCCCAGCCGCAATTCCAAACAGGACCGCGCCCATGGACTTCACGATCCCGCAACACGTCAAGGACCTGCTCGTCCGCATCGATGACTTCATCGAGAAGGAGATCATGCCGCTCCAGCACCAGGACGACAACGACCGCTTCTTCGATCACCGCCGCGAGTGGGCGCGCACCGATTTCGAGCATGGCGGCCTGCCGCGCAAGGAGTGGGAGCTCCTGCTGCGCGAGATGCGCCAGCGCGCCGACAAGGCCGGCTTCCTGCGCCTCGCGCTGCCCGAGGAATATGGCGGCAAGAACATCGGCAATCTTGCGATGGCGATCATCCGCGAGCACCTCGCCGCCAAGGGGCTCGGCCTGTTCAACGACCTGCAGAACGAGACCTCGGTGGTCGGCAATTTCCCGCAGATCCTGATGTATCGCGACTTCGGCACCGAGGAGCAAAAGAAGACGCTGCTGCCCGGCATGCTCAACGGCACGATCCGTATCGCCTTCGGCCTGACGGAGCCCAAGCACGGCTCCGATGCGACCTGGATGGAGACCCGCGCCGTCAAGGACGGCAATGGCTGGCGCATCAACGGCGAGAAGATGTGGAACACCGGCGTCCATGCCGCGACCCACGACATGGTGTTCTGCCGCACCAGCGGCGAGGACGGCAATGCGCGCGGCCTTTCCTGCCTCATCGTGCCGATGGATGCCGAGGGCGTGAAGATCGAAGAGTACATGTGGACGTTCAACATGCCGACCGACCACGCGCGCGTCTCGTTCAAGAACGTCTGGGTGCCCGACAGCGCCCTGTTCGGGCCGGTGGACAACGGCCTCGTGCTGGCGCGTCACTTCGTGCACGAGAACCGCATCCGCCAGGCCGCATCCGGCGTCGGCGCCGCGCAATACTGCATCAATGAGAGCATCGATTACGCCAACACGCGCAAGCCGTTCGGCAAGCCGCTGAGCCGCAACCAGGCGATCCAGTGGCCGCTGGTCGAATTGCAGACCGATGCCGAGATGACGCGCTGGCTGATCTACCGCACCGCCTGGGAGATGGACCGCATGACGGGACCCGAGATCCAGCTCTATCTCTCCGACAAGGTCTCGATGTGCAATTACCGCGGCAACCGCCTGGTGTGCGATGCGGCCGACTGGGCGATGCAGGTGCATGGCGGCTGGGGCTATTCGCGCCACAAGCAGTTCGAGCACATCTACCGCCACCACCGCCGCTACCGCATCACCGAAGGCAGCGAGGAGATCCAGATCCGCAATGTGGCGGGGCACATGTTTGGCTTCATCGGCAAGAACCGAAAGCCGGATTGAGGCGCCACTGTCATCCCCGGCGAGCCGCGCAGCGGCGAGGGAAGGGGACCCAGGTGCTTACGACCGTCACGGTGGTTGGCACCTGGGTCCCCTTCCCCTCGCTACGCTCGGCCGGGGATGACAGACGTGCCAATGCCTAAAACTTTAATCAATTCTTTAAGCCGGTCGAAACGTCCGCCTCCGTAGAACTACGGAGCGACATCGCACGCATGCCGGGGGCGGATGCGTTTGTCCTTGCAAAAGGACGCCAATGCAGGCCCTCGGACAGGTGTGGGAAGCGCCCACGCACCATCTCGACGAAACCTATACGATCCTCCCCGAGCCGACCCATCAGGACGCGCGGCTCTTGTTCGACGAATGGCGCAAATACAATGCCGATGGCGGCTTCATCGTCGGCCGGCATGTGCCGTCGCGCGAACTGGTCAGCGTGCTGCCGGGCCTGTGCCTCTACGAGCCGCTGCGCGGCGGCCTCGATTTCCGCGTCCGCCTTGCCGGCACCGCTTTGCGCCGACGCTTCGGCCGCGACATCACGGGCATGAAGCTGTCGAACCTGTTCCATCCCATGCATCTGGATTGCCATTGCGCGCAGATGGCGCATATCGGGCGGACCGGCGCGGCGCATGTCTTGGCGGTGCGTTCGATGCGCGACGGCCGCGTGCGGCTGCATTTCGAGCTGATGGGCCTGCGCGTCCTCGCCGCCGATTGCCGGACGCCATGGATTATGACCGGGCAGTTCTTCTATGATGAGTACGCCTGATGCGCGGCGACGAGCGGCGCGGCGGACACGCGCAACACAGCCCGGAGACGGCATGCCCACCCTCAACTTCGCCCATCGCGGCGGCGCCGGCCTGTACCCGGAGAATACGCTGGCGGCTTTCCGCGACGCGGTCGCGCGCGGCTGCGACGGCGCGGAGCTGGATGTCCAGCTCAGTCGCGATGGCGAAGTGGTTGTGTTCCATGATTACCATCTGAAGCCCGAAATCTGCCGCCTGGACGGCAACTGGATTACCAAGCCGACGCCGCGCATCAAGGACCTGACGCTCGCGCAGCTGCGCGCCTATGACGTCGGGCGGCTCGATCCTGCGAGCGCCTACGGCAAGTCGCATCCCCACACCATGCCGGTCGACGGCGAGAAAATTCCCACCCTCGCGGAAGTCCTCGCGGTCACGTCGCAGGCGAAGAAACCGTTCACGCTGCAGGTCGAACTCAAGACCTCCTTCGTCAACCGCGATGTCTCCGCCGATCCCATCGCGCTGACGGAAGCGACGGTCGCGGTGCTGCGCAAGGCGAACTATCTCGACCGCACGATCTTCGTCGGCTTCGATTGGTCCGGGCTGATCCACGCCAAAAAGATCGCGCCCGGCACGCCGTGCTGGTTCACGACGATGGAATTGGATTTCCTGGCGCCACCGAAACAGGACGAGAAGCCCGCCATCCAGGCGCTGCGCCACTGGGCCGAGACGGGCACATCGCCCTGGGCCGCCGGGTTCGATGCGAAGAACTATGGCGGTTCGATCCAGCGCGCGATCAAGGCCGCGGGCGGCGATGGCTGGTTCCCCGATTTCGTCGATGCGACACCAGAGGCTGTTGCCGAGGCCAAGGCGCTCGGCCTGAAAGTCGGCGCCTGGACGGTCAACGAGCCCGCCGACCTCAAGCGTCTGATCGCGCTGGGCCTCGACGGCCTCTGCACCGACCGGCCCGATCTGCTGGCGAAAGCCCTGAAATCTCAAACCGCGTAATCGTCTTCGGAGTCCGCATGTCCTCTCTGTTCACGCCGCTCACGATCAAATCCGTCACGCTCAAGAACCGCATCGCCGTCGCGCCGATGTGCCAGTACTCCGCCACCGACGGCCGCATCTGCGACTGGCACCTCGTGCACCTCGGCAGCCACGCCATCGGCGGGGCAGGGCTGATCATCGCGGAGGCGACTGCCGTCGCGCCGGAAGGGCGCATCACGCCGGGCTGCACCGGCATCTGGTCCGACGAACTGGGCGCGCAATGGGCGCCGGTGGTGAAATTCCTCAAAGCCCAGGGCGCCGTGCCCGGTATCCAGATCGCACATGCCGGACGCAAAGCCGCCGCCAACCGCCCGTGGGAAGGCGACGACCACATGAAGCCCGACGATCCGCGCGCCTGGGAGCCGATCGGCCCCTCCGCCAACGCGTTCGGCGCCAACCTGCCGCGCGTGCCGCATGCGATGAGCAAGGACGAGATCAAACGCGTCACCGCCGATTTCGCCGCCGCCGCCGTCCGCGCCTACGCTGCCGGCTTCGAATGGCTCGAGCTGCATTTCGCGCATGGCTATCTGGCGCAGAGCTTCTTCTCGCCGCTCGCCAATAAGCGCACCGACGAATATGGCGGCAGCTTCGAGAACCGCATCCGCTTCATCGTCGAGACCTTCAGCGCGGTGCGCGACGTCTGGCCGGCGGACCTTCCGCTCACCGCCAAGCTCGGCATTTCCGATTTCATTCCCGGCAGCCACACGGTCGAAGAATCCATCGAGCTGGTGAAGCGCCTGAAAGCGCTCGGCCTCGACCTCATCGACGTCAGCCTCGGCTTCAACACGCCCGACATGTCCGGCGTGCCGTGGGGCCCGGCGTTCATGGCCCCGTTCGCCGAGCGATTCAAAAAAGAGGCCGGCATCGCCAGCGGCGCCGGCTGGTTCATCTCCGAGCCCAAGCAGGCCGACGACATCGTCAAGGACGGCAAGGCCGATCTCATCTTCTTGGCGCATGCCATGCTCGACGATCCAAACTGGCCCTACCACGCCGCCAAGGCGCTCGGCATCGACAACGCGAAGTGGACCTTGTCCACGCCCTATGCGCATTGGATCCGCGCATGAAACCCAGGATGAGCATCGTCACGCTCGGCGTGCGCGATTTCGCGAAGTCGTTGGCCTTCTACCGGGACGGTCTCGGCCTGCCGACGCACAATTTCAAGGACGGCGAGGACATCGTGTTCTTCCGCATGGAGGGGACGTTCCTCGCCCTCTATCCGCGCGACAAGCTCGCCGAGGACGCCACCGTGCCCGACGACGGCAAGGGCTTCAGCGGCATCACCATCGCCCGCAACGAGCCGTCCAAAGCGCAGGTCGACGCGACCTTTGCCGAGGCGCTCCGCGCCGGCGCCAAAGCGGTCAAGCGGCCGCAGGACGTCTTCTGGGGCGGCTATTCCGGCTACTTCGCCGATCCCGACGGCTATCTGTGGGAGATCGCCTACAATCCGTTCACCGATCTGACCTGAGGCCGCCATGCTCGATCACCTGGGCATCTATGTCCGCAGCGCCGAGGCGAGCTTCGCGTTCTACCGCGCCTGTCTGGAGCCGCTCGGCATCCGCATGGTGCAGGAGCGTTTCGCCGGCAAGGCGAACATCTTCATGCGCGACGGCAGCCGGTTCTTCCTGTTCCTAGGGGAGGGCGGCAGCGAGCCGCGCAACAGCACGCCGGGAAAATCGCCGGTGCATCTGGGTTTCGGCGCAGCCAGCGCTGCCGAGGTCGATGCGTTTTACGCCGCGGCGCTCGCCGCCGGCGGCACCGACAACGGCCCGCCCGGCTATCGCAATCCCAAGACCTATGCCGCGTTCGTCTACGATCCCGACGGCAACAACATCGAGGCGGTGTGGCGCGCCGACTAGGCGTCGCCTGCGAAGCTGGGAGCGGCAGTCATGGCAAAAGCGGAAATCGGCGGGATGTGCCCGTTTTTCGTCGTCGGCGACGTAGATCGAAGCCTTGGCTTCTACCGCGACCTGCTGGGGTTTGCCGTGATTTATCGCGAGCCGTTCTACGGCATCGTTCAGCGCGGCGCGGCGATGCTCTTCGTCAAGTCCGAGGCGGGCATAGCACCGCTCCCCAATGCGCGGCGCCACCCGCATTTGCGCTGGGACGCGTATGTCCAGGTCGCCGATCCCGACGCGCTGGCGTCGGAATTCGCCGGCTGTGGCGTGATCTTCAGCGTGCCGCTTGCGGACACCGCTGACGGATTGCGCGGTTTCGAGGTTGCGGATCCGGACGGGCATGTCCTGTTTTTCGGCCGCCCGCGATAACTGGCGCCAGCATCGGACGAAATCGCCGGTCACGTCAATTTGGCATAACGCCGCCTTCCGCCGGAGCGCCGGACCGTGCGATGGAAGCTGCGGACACGGGAGGCGCGCATGAACACCCAGGACATCGAGTACGCTTGTGGCGACAAGAAGCTCACCGGCTATCTCGCCGACGGCTCGAACGGCAAGACGGTGCCGGGCATCGTCCTCTACCACCAGGGGGGCGGCCTCGCCGATCACACCAGGGAACGCGCCCGCATGCTCGCGGAGCTCGGCTATGTCGCTTTCGCCGCCGACATGTATGGCGAGGTCGCGACAGGCCGCGAGTCGGCGATGGCGCTGCTCAACGGCCTGGTGCAGAACCCAAAGCTGTGGGCCGAGCGCATGCTCGCGGGCCTGAAGACGCTCAAGGCGCAACCGCATGTCGATCGGGGGCGCCTCGCCGCCATCGGCTTCTGCTTCGGCGGCATGACGGTGATCGAACTGGTGCGCGTCACCCAGGAGGTCGGCTGCGTCGTTGCGTTCCACCCCGGCCTCACGGGCCTGCCCGAGACCGATCCGCGGCCCGTCACGGGCAAGGTGATGGTGTGCGCCGGACAGCTCGATCCGCTGATCCCGATGGAAGGCCGCGAGCGCTTCCTCAAGCTGATGCACGAGGCCGGCGCCGACCTGCAATACATCAACTACGCCAAGGCGGGGCACAGCTTCACCGACAAGACGGTCGGCGCGTTCAACATGCCGGGCTTCGACTATCACGCGCCGACCGACCGCCGTTCCTGGGCCGCGATGTGCGACCTGTTCGACGAGACGTTCGGCAAGCCATGAGCGGCGGCGAAGCCCTGCGCATCTCGTTCGAGCCGCTCAACGACGAGCCGCGCCAGTTCGTGATCGAAAACCTCGGCAACCACAACGTCGCGGCGACGGGCGCGGCGGCGTTCTATCAGGTCCGGTATTACCTGCGCACGCCGGACGGCGAGATCCTGGGCGGCCTGCTCGGCGACATCTGGGCGGGGTGGCTGCACATCTCGATCTTGTGGATCGCAGAGCCCGCGCGCGGGCAGGGGCATGCACGCGCGATGATCCGCGCCGCCGAGGACTATGCGACGTCCCGCGGCTGCCGCGGCGTGCATCTGGAAACGTTCAGCTTCCAGGCGCGCCCGCTCTACGAGCGCCTCGGCTACACCGTGTTCGGACAGCTCGACGACTATCCGTCCGGTCACACGCAGTTCTTCATGAAGAAGATGCTGTAACGGCGCTGCGCCAACTCCGGCTGCCCTTCAGCCTCGCGATTGTCTGAGCGCGGCGCAGCTCGCGCTGCCGATGGGGCCTTCGACGTCGTGCAGGAAGCACTCGCCGATCGCGACGCCTTCGCTGGCCTGGTGGTTGATCTTCTCGAACCCGATCCATTCGCCCACCGGCAAGCGGTGCAGGTACACCGTCATGTCGGTGTTGATGTAACCGAGCCCCGTCTCGTGCCGGTTGGCGAGCGGGCTGGCGAAATCGGCCGCCACCGCGACGCGGGTGAACGGCGTCAGCGGCGAGCCCTCCACCAGCTCGCGGATCTCCGCCATCCAGGCGCCGCGCCGCCGCGTCTCATCGGTGCCGAACCAGTCGGAGACGTTGCGCATCTTCCACATCCGCTCGCCGAACTGGCCGGGTGGCGGCGGCGGCAGATCGTCGGGCTTGGGCGCATCCCAGTTGGGCGGGCTCCACGTCTTGCCGGGCGCGTTCTCGCCGCGAATGAGAAACTGCGCCGTGCCGCGCGCGACGCTCTTGCCGCTTTGCATCAGTTCGCAGTCGACGACCTGGATGCGTTTGCCGCCGCGCACAACGCGCGTGACGGCCGTGATCGGCGAGAAATCCGGCAGGCGGTACATGTCGACCGTCAGCCGCGCCGGCAGCCACTGCGCGCCGCCATGCGTGCGCTCGAGCTCATAGCCGAGCAGTCCGATGGTCACCCGCCCATGCAGCGAATCCGCCCGCCACGGACCGCGCGCGGCGGGCTGCGGCAGGTAGCTCTCGCCATCCCGCTTGAAAAACGCCTCGTTCGACATGCGCGCGCTTACAGCCCTTCGAACAGCGCCGTCGACAGATAGCGCTCGGCGAAGGACGGGATGATCGCGACGATGGTCTTGCCCGCCATGTCGGGGCGCGCGCCGACTTCCAGCGCCGCCGCGATCGCCGCGCCGGACGAGATGCCGACCGGAATGCCTTCCACCCGCGCCGCCTTGCGCGCGGTTTCGAATGCGGTCTCGTTCGAGATGGTGATGACCTCGTCGATCACCTTGCGGTCGAGGATCGACGGCACGAAGCCGGCGCCGATGCCCTGGATCTTGTGCGGTCCCGGCTGGCCGCCCGACAGGATCGGTGAATCTTCAGGCTCCAGCGCGATCATCCTCACGCTCGGCTTCTTGGCTTTGAGCACCTGGCCGACGCCGGTGATCGTGCCGCCGGTGCCGACGCCGCTGATCACCACGTCGACCTTGCCCTCGGTGTCGTTCCAGATCTCCTCCGCCGTGGTGTGGCGGTGGATGTCCGGGTTGGCGGGGTTCTCGAATTGCTGCGGGATGATCGCGCCCGGCGTCGCCGCGACGATCTCCTGCGCCTTGGCGATGGCGCCCTTCATACCCTTGGGCCCTTCGGTCAGCACGACTTCGGCGCCGAGGATCATCAGCATCTTGCGCCGCTCGATCGACATCGTCTCGGGCATCACCAGGATCAGCTTGTAACCCTTGGCCGCCGCGACGAAGGCGAGCGCGATGCCGGTGTTGCCGCTGGTCGGCTCGACCAAAGTCGATTTGCCCGGCGTGATGATGCCCTGCTTCTCCAGCGCATCGACCATCGCGACGCCGATGCGGTCCTTCACGCTCGAGATCGGATTGAAGAACTCCAGCTTGAGCAGGATGTCCGCCTTGACGCCCGCCTCCTTGGGCAGCCGTGCCATCCGCACCAGCGGCGTGTCGCCGATGGTCTGCGTGATCGAGTCATAGATGCGTCCGCGTCCGGGTTTGCCTTGCTGCATTATGTCCTCCGTCATGGCCGGGCAGCGAGCATCGCGAGCGCGACCCGGCCACCCATCTTGTTAAATCGTGAAATCCGCACTGGTGCCGCCGCCGCAATCGACGCCCGCCGTCCGTGCGCGCTGGCACAGGTCCTCGATCGAGATTGCGTCGAGCCGCGCCATTACCTCGTCCTGCAAGGTCTGGATCAGCGGCGAGACGATGCGGATGCCGAGCTCGGAGCGCGGATCGATCGCCTCGCTCTCTTCATCCTCCAGGCTCTCCGCCACGCGCACCACGTCGCCGACCGAGATGCGCCGCCGCTCCTTGGCGAGCCGGTAGCCGCCGCGCGGGCCGCGCACGCCTTTGAGCACGCCGGCGCGCACCAATTGCTGCATCACCTGCTCGAGATAGCGCTGCGGCACGCCCTGGCGCGCCGTGATCTCCTTGGCCTGCACCGGTTCGGGCCGCGCGTTGAACGCGATGTCGATCACCGCTTCGAGGGCCAGCAAGGTTTTGCGCGAGAGTTTCAGCATGGTCAGGCGTTTTTCACAGTGTGGAGTCCAGTGGAGCCGTGCCCGCCCGCGCCGCGCGCGGTGTCGGACAGGGAGTCTTTTTCGACGAATTGCGCGCGCTCGTGCCGCGCGATCACCATCTGCGCGATGCGCATGCCGCGCGTGATCGTCAGCGGCGCCTCGCCCAGATTGATCAGCACGGTCTTGAGCTCGCCGCGGTAGTCGGAGTCGATAGTGCCGGGCGTGTTCAGCACCGTGACGCCGTGATTGGCCGCGAGGCCGGAGCGCGGGCGGACTTGCGCCTCGTAGCCGGCGGGCAATTCGAGCGCGATGCCGTTGGGCACCAGCACGCGCTTGCCGGGCGCCAGTTCGATGTCCGCCGGAATCGCCGCCAGCAGGTCGAGCCCGGCCGAGCCCTCCGTCGCGTAAGCGGGGAGCGGGAGATCGGCGGCATGGGGCAGGCGAAGGATGCCGACTTTCACGCGGCACCCCGCAGAGCAACCGCGATCCGCGCCGCAAGCCGCGTGCCGACTTCGCTTTTCGCCAGTTCGGGCCAGTCTTCGGTGCCCTCTGCTGTAATCAGGTGCACCGTGTTGCGGTCGCCGCCCATGATGCCCGTTTGCGGCGAAACATCGTTCGCGACGATCCAGTCGCAGCCCTTGCGCGCGCGTTTGGCGATGGCATGTGCGATGACGTCCTCGGTCTCCGCCGCGAATCCGATCAGCAGGCCGGGCCGTTTCGCACTCTTCGCCAGTGTCGCGAGGATGTCGGGGTTCTCGGTCAACCGGATGGACGGCGTCTGCGCGCCCGCTTCTTTCTTGATCTTGTTGTTCGCCGCGACCTGCGGCCGCCAGTCGGCGACGGCCGCCGTCATCACCGCGACATCGGCGGGCAGGGCGCTCTCGCACGCCGCGAGCATCTCACGCGCCGTCGTCACCTTCAGGAGCTTCACGCCGGACGGCGGCGCGATTTCCACCGGTCCCGACACCAGCGTCGTCTCCGCGCCGGCCCGCGCCAACGCGTCGGCGATCGCATAGCCCTGCTTGCCCGAAGAGCGGTTGGCGATGAAGCGCACGGGATCAAGCGGCTCCTGCGTCGGCCCCGCCGTCACCAGCGCGCGAAACCCCGACAGCGCGCCGGCCGCGCCATCCGCGAAATATTTTTCAACCGCATCGGCGATCTCGTTCGGCTCGGCCATGCGGCCCGGGCCGAACTCGCCGCAGGCCATGTCGCCCTCGTTGGGGCCGACGAAGCGCACGCCGTCTTGTTTGAGCGTCGCCAGGTTCCGCTGCGTCGCGGCGTGGTTCCACATCCGCACATTCATCGCCGGCGCCATCAGCACCGCTTTGTCGGTCGCGAGCAGCGCAGTCGAGGCGAGATCGTTGGCCAGCCCGTTGGCCGCCTTCGCCATCAGATCCGCCGTCGCCGGTGCCACGACCACGAGATCGGCGGAGCGCGACAGCTGGATATGCCCCATCTCGGCTTCGTCGGTCAGGCTGAACAGGTCCTGGAAAACCTTCTCGCCGCTGAGTGACGCGACGGAAAGCGGCGTCACGAACTCGGTGGCCGCTGCGGTAAGTATCGCGCGCACGCTTGATCCCCGCTCTTTTAGGCGCCGGATCAGCTCAAGAGACTTGTAGGCCGCGATGCCGCCGCCGATGATAAGCAACACGCTTTTGCCGCGCATGCGGAAGGGAAACCTCGAGGGACGCCGGAATTATACCGGATATCGCGGGGAAATATAATGATTTACGCAGCCGAAGTGTAGTTCGGCGCGCCAGGGAGCCAAGTCTATGAATGTACAGGTGAAAAACACCGAACTGCCGCCGTTCCGCCCGCTGCCGCAGAAGGCGCCGGACATCGAGGTGCGCCGAATGCCCGACGGCACGGTGTATATCGACTCGAACCACAAGCTCGGCGCCATGCACCGCTCGATCGCGCATCTGTTCGAGGCGCGCGCCCAGCAGCACCCCGAGCGCAATTTCATCGCCGAGCGCGAGCCGTTGCCCGGCGGCAAGACCGGCGCGTGGCGCTTCATCACCTATGGCGAGATGCACCGCCGCGCGCAGGCCATCGCGCAGGCGCTCCTCTCGCGCGGCATGACGGCGGAGACGCCGCTGATGGTGCTTTCCGGCAATTCCATCGCGCATGCCTCGATGACATTGGGCGCGCTGTTCGCCGGCGTGCCGGTTGCGCCGGTGTCGGTCGCGTACTCGCTGATGTCGGGCGATCACTCCAAGCTCAAGCACGTCTTCGGCGTCGCCGCGCCCAAGATGATCTTTGCCGAGCAGGGCCCGCTCTACGCCCGCGCGCTCGCCGCGCTGCCGCTCGACGGCGTCGAGGTCGTGACGGCGATGCCGATCGAGGGCCGTTCCACGACCGCCTATGACGATCTCATCCGCACCAATGTCGGCCCCGACGTGGCGAAGGCGCTGGACAAGATCGATCACGATACGACGGCGAAATATCTCTTCACCTCCGGCTCGACCGGCATGCCCAAGGGCGTGGTGCAGACCCACCGCATGATGGTCGCGGTGATCGCCGCGCAGGAGGCGCTGCGCACCGAACAGCCCGACCCGAACGAGATTCCGCAGAGCCTGGAATGGATGCCGTGGAACCACATCTCCGCCGGCAACATCGGTTTCAACGGCCAGATCAATGCCGGCGGCACGATCTATCTCGACGCCGGCAAGCCGCTGCCGGGGATGTTCGACGAGACGATCCGAAACCTGCGCGACATCACCCCGCTCGGCCTCGGCACCGCGCCGATCGCCTTCGGCTGGCTGTGTGACGCGATGGAGCGCGACGAAAGCCTGCGCGACCACGTGTTCGCCAAGCTGCGCATGGCCGGCTATGGCGGCGCGACGCTGAGCCAGGACATCTATGAGCGCTTCCAGGCGCTCGCCATCGCCGCCACCGGCAACCGCATCCCGATGACGACGATGTACGGCGCGACCGAGACGCAGGGCGTCACCGTGGTGCATTGGATCACCGAGCGCGTCGGCCTGGTCGGCCTGCCGCTGCCCGGCATCACGCTGAAGCTGGTGCCCAACGGCACCAAGATGGAGGTGCGCGTCAAAGGCCCGACCGTCACACCCGGCTATCACAAGCGCGCCGACCTCACCAAGGCTGCGTTCGACGACGAAGGCTTCTACAGCCTGGGCGATGCCGCCAAGTTCATCGACGATGCCGATCCGGCGCAGGGCCTGGTGTTCGACGGCCGCGTGACCGAGGACTTCAAGCTCGACAGCGGCACCTGGGTCAGCGCCGGCACGCTGCGCGCCCAGGCCGTCGCGGCTGCTTCGCCGCTGGTGTTCGACTGCGTCGTGTGCGGCCAGGACAAGCCGTTCATCGGCCTGCTCGTGTGGCCGACCGCCGCCGGCGCCGCCGATCCGAACCTGCGCGCGACGCTCACCGAGAAATTCGCCGCCTTCAACAAGACGCAGACCGGCTCCTCCAGCCGCATCAAGCGCGTCATCGTCCTGACCGAGCCGCCCTCGGTCGATGGTCACGAGATCACCGACAAGGGTTATGTCAACCAGCGCGCCACGATGGAGCGGCGCAAGCCCTTGGTCGACAAGCTGTTCGCGGCCACGCCGGACCCGGAGGTGATCGAGATCCCGTGACGCCGCTCGATGTCATCCAGTTCTGGCGCGACGCGGTAAAACCCGCGCGCTGGTTCGCCGACGATCCCACGCTCGATGCCGACATCCGCGCGCGCTTCGAGCCCTTGTGGCGCACGGCGCATGGCGGCGGGCTTTCGGATTGGGAAGCGACACCGGAAGGCGCGCTGGCGCTGGTCATCGTGCTCGACCAGTTCCCACGCAACATGTTCCGCGATCATGCCGCCGCCTTCGCGAGCGACGCGGCCGCCCGCGCCGCCGCGCGCCGCGCCATCGATCATGGCTTCGACAGGCGCGTTCCGACGGTGCTGCGCGCGTTCTTCTATCTGCCCTTCATGCATTCGGAGGACACGATCGACCAGGATCACAGCGTCGCGCTGATCGGCGAGCGCGTGGGCAAGGACAGCGTCAATTATCCCTTCGCGCTCGCCCATCGCGACGTGATCGCGAAGTTCGGCCGTTTCCCCACGCGCAACGCCGCGCTCGGCCGCGCCTCGACGCCGGACGAGGTCCTCTTCCTGAACCGCAGCTTAAAGCCGCATTAACCGGGCGGTCACACGCCGCCTGCTTTACTGGCCGCTTCGAAAGGACCGGTCATGCAGCTCAGCGCCAACGACCTCTGCCGTCTCGCCGCCGATCTCACGGACGAGCACGGCCCGAACGCGATGGATTTCGCCCGCCGCGCCGTCGTCTCGTTCGAGGCCGAAGGCGCCACCGACCGCGCCCGGTTCTGGTTCACCCTGTGCGTATTCCTGACGGATATCGCCGACCACGGCCTCAACCCGAACCGGCCCGTGACGATTCACTGACAGCTAACCTCTCCCGCGAGCGGGAGAGGACGCAAAAACTTAGGTTTGCGGAGCACTTTGCGGAGCAAGCCTTAGTTTTTGCTAGGTGAGGGGCACCGACTGGGCGACGGCCCCTCACCCGGAAATGCTTCGCATTTCCGACCTCTCCCGCAAGCGGGAGAGGTTAAGTTAAGTGCCCTTGCACCGCGCTCCCACTTCCCTTCACACTCCCGGTCCACGTCACACCGGACCCTCCATGCCCCTCGATCCGCTGGTAAAAGGCTTCCTCGATTCGATGAAGGCCGCAGGCGGCCCCAAAATGTCGGAGATCGGCGCGCCCGCCGCGCGCGAGACCTTCGTAGGCCTGATGCAGATGGTCGGGCCCAAGGACGTGCCCGTCGGCAAGACCCAGAACCTCAGCGTGCCCGGCGCCGCGGGCGCGATCCCGATCCGCGTCTACTCGCCGGTCGCGGCGGGCAACGATCCGATGCCGGCGCTGGTCTATTATCACGGCGGCGGTTTTGTGATCGGCAATATCGAGACGCATGACGGCCTGTGCCGCATGATGGCGAACGAGGGCGGCTTCCGCGTCATCTCGGTCGATTACCGCCTCGCGCCCGAGCACAAATATCCCGCCGCGTTCGACGACGCCTTCGCCGCGCTGCAATGGGTCGAGAGCCACGCCGCCGAGATCGGCGTCGACGCGGGCCGTATCGCGGTCGGCGGCGACAGCGCCGGCGGCGCGCTCGCCGCGGAAGTCGCCCAGGCCGCCAAGGCCAAGGGGGGCTTAAGCCTCGCGGCGCAGATGCTGCTCTTCCCGGTGACGCAGATCGGCGCCGAGACCTCGTCGCTGCGCGAATTCGCCGTGGGCTATTTCCTCGAAAAGGAAACCCTCGACTGGTTCTATGCGAGCTACCTGCCGAGCGGCGCCGATCTCTCCGATCCGAAGATCTCGCCGCTGCGCGCCAAGGATGTCTCGGGCCTGCCGCCCGCTTTCGTCATGCTGGGCGGCTTCGATCCCCTGCACGACGAAGGCATGCAATACGCCGACAAGCTGCGCGCCGCCGGCGTCAAGGTGACGGTCGCCGATCACAGCGATATGGTGCATTGCTTCGTCTATCTCCAGGCGGTGCTGCCGCAGGCGCACGAGGCCCTCGCCGCCGCCGCCAGGGCGGTCGCCGATCTCTTGAAGGCGCGATAGGAGCGTTCCATGTCCCTCGACGTCCATGTCCGCAATCTGCTCGACCAGATGGCGTCGCTGAAGCTGCCCAAATTTTCCGAGATCGGGCCGCAGGCGGCGCGCGCCGCGATGCGTGCCAGCTTCTTTCGCCAGGGCGACACGCCCATTGGCAGGGTCGAGAACCGAGCCATTCCCGGTCCCGCAGGCGAGATCGCGATCCGCATCTACACGCCCAGGGATGCGAAGGATGCGGTGCTCGCCGGACTCGTCTTTTTCCACGGCGGCGGGTTCGTAATCGGCGATCTCGATACGCATGACGACCTCTGCCGCTGTCTCGCCAATGAGAGCGGCTGCCGCGTCGTCGCGGTCGATTATCGCCTCGCGCCAGAGCATCCGTTTCCTGCCGCCGTCGACGACTCATTCGCCGCGACACAGTGGGTCGCCGCGCACGCCGCCGAACTGGGCATCGATCCCAGGCGCCTTGCGGTCGGCGGCGACAGCGCCGGCGGCAATCTCGCGGCAGTCGTCGCCCAGCTCGCCAAGGCGAACGGCCCGGCCATCGCCTTCCAGCTCCTGATCTATCCGGTGACCCAGCTCGGCGCGCCCGACACGCCGTCGATGCGCGAGAATGCCAAGGGCTATTTCCTCGAGAAGGAGGGGATGGAGTGGTTCACGCGGCTCTATGCGCCCGATGCCAAGCATCGGCACGACCCCCGCCTGTCGCCGATGTTGTGCGCCGACCTCGCCGGCCAGCCGCCGGCCTATGTGATCACCGCCGGCTTCGATCCCTTGCGCGATGAGGGCAAGGACTACGCCGACAAGCTCGACGCCGCCGGCGTGCCGGTCACGCATGTGAACTATCCCGGCATGGTGCACGGCTTCTTCAGCATGCGCGGGCTGATCCCGAAAGCGCGCGAAGCCGTCGCCGCCGCCGGCGCTGCGGTGCGCGAGGGCGTGACCGCAGCATGATGACAAGCAGGAGACTTGCCGGGCTGGCCGTCGCCCTCGGCTTGCTGGCGCTGCCGGCCGCCGCCCAGGCCGATCCCGATACGAGCCCGGGACACATCACCGGAATCGGCGGCATCTTTTTCAAGAGCAAGGATCCCAAGGCGTTGGCCGCCTGGTATCGCGACATGCTGGGGCTGCACGTCGAGGATTGGGGCGGCGCCATGCTGCGCACCGACGCGCCTGGACATCCCGCCGTCGCGGTGTGGAACGCGGTTCCGCAAGGCTCCAGCTATCTCGCGCCCTCGACGCGGGAGTTCATGATCGACTTCGCGGTCGACGACATCGATGCGATCGTCATCCGGCTGCAGGCCAAGGGTGTCGCCATCCTCAAGCGCGACGACAGCGATCCGACCGGCCGTTTCGCCTGGATCGTCGATCCCGACGGCACCAAGATCGAGCTGTGGCAAGCCAAGCCGAAATAGGCGGGTCCTAGAGGCTGTTGCGATTGAATTGAACCATTAACCGTCATCCTGAGGTGCGAGCGCAGCGAGCCTCGAAGGATGCCTGCGCTGGACGTGCGTGCTTCGAGGGCCGCTTCGCGGCCACCTCAGCATGACGAGAGTTGAGAACGTAGATTCGATTTGGTCCAACTTGCTCTACGCCGCCGGCCAGGGCTCGCGCCATGCCTCGAAGGCGTTCAGCTGATCGTGCCAGCGCCGCATGTTCGGCAAATCGTCGAGCGGCATTTGCGCCTCCGCCGCATAGGGCAGGGTGATCGCGAGCGAGAAATCCGCCACCGACAGCGCATCGCCCAAGATCCACTTGCGGTCCTTCAGATGGGCGTCGAGCACCGCGCCGAAGCGGCGGAATTCCTCCGTCGCCTCTTTCACCGCGGCCGCGTCCGGCTCGCCGATGCGAAAGCGCTTGCGGATGATGTGCTCGAAATAGAGCGCCCCGCCCGCGCGCCCGAAATGCATCGCGTTCCAGCTGAACCACGCGATGATCTCGAGCTGTTTGTCCGCCTCGTGTGGCCACAGCCCCGCGCCCGTCTTGTCCGACAGATAGCACATGATCGCATCCGCCTCGGTCACGACGCGCGCGCCGTCGGTCAGCGTCGGCACCTTGCCGCTCGGATTGAGCGCCAGCATCGCCGGCGTCTTGTGCTCGCCCTTGGGCAGGCTGAGGAACTGATACTCGACTGGCGCCTTCACATATTTGGCGAACGCGCACGCTTTGCGCGGCGACAGCACGTCGGAATAATAGAGCTTCATCGTCGCGTCCTCATTGCCCCGGGATCAGCTTGCCCGGATTCATCACGCTCTTGGGATCCAGCGCCATCTTCACCGCGCGCAGCACGTCGACGCCGAGCGCGCCCTTCTCGCCCGCCATCCAGGGCAGATGATCATCGCCGACGCCATGGTGATGGCTGATCGTGCCGCCGTTGGCCGCGATGGCGTCGGACGCGGCGGTCTTGATCGCCTGCCACTGCGCGATCTCGCGCTCCAGCGCGCGCGGGAAGATATAGGTGAAATACAGGCTCGCGCCGTCCGGATAGGAATGGCTGATATGGCACGACACGATGCCATGTGCCCCATCGCGCGGCGCCGTTTCACGGATTGCTTTCTCCAGCGCGTCCTTCACCGCGACATAGAGCGTCTCGATGTTGGACCAGCGCGTCGCGGTCTCCAGCGTGTCGACGCCCACGCCACGGTCCATCATCGGATCGCGCAGGTAAGGTCCGTGAAAGCGCCCGTCCTTCCAGCGCTTGCCTTGCCCTTCGCCCAGCGCCAGCGCGCGATGCTTCTTCGCGATCGCATCGAACGCGCCGCGCCCCTTCGCGACATCAGCCGCCGCGCCTTCGAACCCGGCGATCATCGCGCAGGCCTTGTCGTCGAAGCCGCGCGTGTCGAGGAAAATCTGCGCCAGCCGGTCGCCGATGCCGCGCTTTTTGCCCAGTGCGCCATAGGTCCGGTAGAACCGCGTCTCCGCCGCATCGGACAGTCGCAGCATCGTGGCATCGAGCCCGCTCTGTACCGCCTCGCGGATCGCCGCCGTGCCGCTCGCGAAATCCCTGAAGAGATAGCCGCGATACTCGCTCGCCGCCGGCGCCGCGTGCAGCCGCACCGTCGCCTCGGTCACCACGCCGAACGCGCCTTCCGATCCGAGCGCCAGATCGAGCAATTGCGGCCCCGCCGACGACGCCGGAAACCCGCCGACGCTCAAGCTCCCGCGCGGCGTCGCCATCTTCGCGCCGACCAGCCAGGTCTCCGCCCGTCCGTAACGTCCCGAGCCTTGTCCCGCGCCGCGATGCGCGATCCAGCCGCCCAGCGTCGAGAACTCGAACGACTGCGGATGATGCCCGAGGGTGAAGCCCTTGGCGCCGAGTGCCTTCTCGAGCGCCGGCCCATAGATGCCGGCCTCCGCCGTCGCCGTCATCGCGACCGGATCGATCTCGATCAGCCGGTCCATGCCGGACAGATCGAGCGTCACCACCGCGGCATGCGCGCCACGCGCCGCGCTGACGCCGCCCACGACGCTTGAGCCACCGCCATACGGCACGACCGCGATGTCGAGCTCCGCCGCCGCGCTCAGCACGCCCAGCACCTCGTCGCCGCCGCGCGGATAGATCACCGCATCCGGCGCCAGCGCCAGCTCGCCGGCGCGCAGCCGCAACAGGTCGTGATAGCTCTTGCCCAGCGCATGAAACGCGCGCTCATAGACGTCGTCGCGCACGCGTTCCGCGCCGACCAGGCCCGCAAACCGCGCTTTCGCCTCGGCGCTCAGCTTCACCGCCGGCAGCGTGATGCTCTCCAGCGGCCGCGCCGGCGTCGCGAGCAGCGCCGGCATGCCGAGCTCGCCGGCGAGCCAGCTCCACAGCTCCTCGCGCCCCGCGAGCTCGTCCTTATGCGCTGTCCAGCCCCAGCCGTTCCAGCGGATTTTCGTGCGGTCGATGGTCATAGGCTCAGCATCGCAAATTCAGCGCGCCGGGCAAAATCTCGAAGGTCGCGGGCAGGCGCCCGGCCAGTTCGCCGTCGGTCTCGATCAGGACCGGCCGTCCGCGCGTCTCCGCCACCGGCGCCACCACGATGCGCTGGCCGTGCCGCACCCGCACATGCGGCTTGTGGATATGCTCGCCGGTGTAGATCAGCTTCATGTCGGCCAACGACTGGCCCTTGGGTGCGCCGCCCATCACCACCACGTCGAACAACCCGTCATTGGTCCACGCCCCCGGCGCGACGCGCATGCCGCCGCCGAAGAACTGGCCGTTGGCGATGGCGACCGTGGCGATGGTCGCGATCTCGTCGTCGCTGCCGTCGATCATCAGGCGCAAGGGCGTGTTGCGGTAGCGCAGCATCGCCACCGCGCTGTGGAACGCGAAGGTGAACGATCCGCCGAACAGCTTGGCGATGCGCGCCCGGTTCACCGCATCCACCACCGCGCCCGAAAGCCCGAACGAGGCGATGTTGACGAAATAGCGCACCGTCGGCGCCCCACGCGCGGTGAGGCACGACACCTTGCCGACGTCGCAGGTCCGCACGCTGGCATTCTTCAGCCGCGCGATGGCCGCGTCCGGTCCCGCCTCGATGTCGAAGGTCTTGCGGAAATCGCCGCCCGTGCCGCTGGTGACGAAGGCGAACACCGCATCGGGATCGATCGGCCCGTCGCCGGCGAACATGCCGTTGATCGCCTCGTTGATCGTGCCGTCGCCGCCGACCGCGACGATCTCCTGATGCCCTTCGCCCAGCGCCTGGCGCACCAGCGCCGCCGCCTCGCCGCGCCGCCGGGTGAACGCCACCGCCATGCCCGGGTAGATGTTGCGCAGCTTGCGCGCCGTGCTGTCCCACTCGCGGCCGGTGCGCCCGTTGGCCGAGCGCGGATTGACCACGACGAAGGCGCTCATGCCGCGTCCCGCGTCGTGAAGGACGGCGCCAGCGACGCGATCTCCTGCGTCCGCCGCGCCTCGTCCCAGCCGAGCTCCGCCGCCATGATCCGTGACGCCGTCTCCAGCGCCGCCGCCGGCGGCGCGCCAATCTGGCCGATGCAGGTGCGCCGCATCACCACGTCGGCCAGCGTCAGCGCCATCTCCTCGCGCACCGCGAACAGGACCTGCGCCCCGATATCGCCGGCGCCGCCCAGCGGCGCGCGCAGCTCGGGCCGGTTGTTCGCTTCCGCCAGCATGTCGGGCAGCCGCGTGCCGTACATGTGCGCTAGGTGCTCCAGCGTCGGCAGATCGCCGTGCTCGCTCCTCTGTGACCGGAGGAAATCGGCGAAGCGCCCAACGTCACCGCCCGCCGTCGGCTCGTCGCCGGTCTCGCACGCCGCCGCCTGGACGCCGAGCTTCTCGACGATCGTGTCGACCACGCTCTGCGCCAAATCGCGCGAGGTCGTCCACTTGCCGCCGATGGCTGAGAACAAGCCGTCCAGCCCGTCGTCCGCGCCGTGATCGACCAGCTCCGCCCGCCGGCTCGCGCCATAGGTGTCGCCCGATCCGTCATCGACCAGCGGCCGCAATCCCGCATAGAAATGCTCGACCTTGCCGCGCGTCAGGCCTGCGCCCGGCAGGTGCGTGTTGATGAAGCCGAAGAACCCGTCGATATCGCCTTCGCTCACGCCCACCGCGTCCGGCGCGCTCTTGAACGCGGTATCGGTCGTGCCGAGCAGCGTGTGCCCGTGCCACGGCAGCACGAAGAAGTGCCCGCCGCCGGCCGCCACCGTCAGCGCGTTCGTGCGCGTGATCGCCGGCACCAGCACGTGGATGCCCTTGGAGCGCAGCAGCTTGTGCGACGCCGGCTTGTCGAGCGCACGCTCCAGGAAGATATCCGCCCACGGCCCCGCCGCGACCAGCGTCAGCTGCGCGCGCACGTCGAACGACGCGCCGCCGAACACATCGCGCACCGTGCAGCCTTCGACCTTGCCGTCGCGCTGCAGCAGTGTCTGCGCCTCGCAATAATTGGCGATCGCCGCGCCTTCGCCGTCCGCCTCGATCAGGCATTCGAGCGCCAGCCGCTCCGGCGCATACATCTGCGCATCGTAATAGCGGAACGCCCCTTCGAAGCCCTTGCCGTCGAGCACGGGCTCCGCCTCCAGCGCCGCCTGGCGCGAAAGCCAGGAATGGTTCGGCAGCTTCTGGTCCGGATCCTCGACCCAGCCCTTGTCGAACGACAGGATGTCGTACAGCGTCAGCCCCGCCGCCAGTGTCGCACGCGCCTTGAACCCGCCGTCATACAGCGGCACCAGAAAGGGCAGGGGATGCACCAGATGCGGCGCAATGCGCTGCCAGATGCGCCGCTCCTTCAGCGACTCGCGCACCAGCCCGAGCTCGAAATTGCGCAGGTATCGCAGCCCGCCATGCACCAGTTTCGAATTGTGCGCGCTGGTCGCGCCCGCGAAATCGTTCTTCTCGACCAGGGCGACTTTCAGCCCGCGCAGCGCCGCGTCGCGCGCCACGCACGCCCCGGTCACGCCGCCGCCCACGATCAGAAGGTCGAAGGTCTCGTCGGCAAGGCGGTCGAGGGCGCGGCGCATGGCGCAAAGTCCGGTCCGCCCCGCCACTTGTCAAGGAACCTCGCGCCGCTAAGCTCTTCAAAAATCGGAGGGAAACATGCCCAGGATCCGCGCCAACGGCATCGAGATCGAATACGACGAAAGCGGCCCCAAGGACGGCACGCCGCTTCTCTTCATCAACGGCTTCGGCAGCCAGATGACCTCGTGGCCGGTCGAATTCCATGACGGCCTCGCCGCCGCCGGCCTGCGCGTCATCCGGTTCGACAACCGCGACGTCGGCCTCGGCCAGAAATGGCACGGCATCGTCCCCGACCCGCGCGAAGTCGCCGCCGCAGTGCGCGAGGGCAAGAAGCCCGATATCCCCTATACCCTCGCCGACATGGCGTCCGACGCCGCCGGCCTGCTCACCGCGCTCGGCATCGAGAGCGCGCACATCTCCGGCTGCTCGATGGGCGGCATGATCGCCCAGATGGTCGCGCTCGATCATCCTGGGGTGACGCGCTCGCTGATCTCGATCTTCTCGACGACCTCTGACCCCTCACTGCCGCCCTCGACGCCCGAGGCGATGGCCGCGCTCACCACGCCGGCGCCCGCCACCGACCGCGACAGCGTCATCGCGCACAGCCTCAAAGGCCGCCGCGCCTACGCCTCAACCGCCTGGCCGTTCGACGAAGCGCGGCTCTCCAGGCTGATCGGCGACAGCTATGACCGCATGTTCTATCCGGAGGGCAGCGCCCGCCAATACGCCGCGATCATCGCCGGCCCGCCGCGTACCGAGCGGCTCAAATCGCTGAAGGTCCCGGCGCTGGTGCTGCACGGCAGCGCCGACACGCTGGTCCGTCCCGAAGGCGGCCGTCACACGGCGCAGTGCATCCCGGGCGCCGAATATCACGAGATCGAAGGCTGGGGCCACGACATGCCGCTGGGCGCGATCCCGCTGGTGCACGGGTTCATGCTGGCGTTCATCGCAAAGGTGGAAGCGGCGCGGGCGAAGAAGGTGGCTGCGGAATAGGTGCGTGCTTCGAGGCTCCGCCTTCGGTGGAGCACCTCAGCATGACGAAAGTCGTGGAATAAGAAACGTCATCCTGAGGTGCGACCCCGGCCTTGTGCCGGGGGAGCCTCGAAGGATGGCGAGCGCAAGACCCTACTTGATCTTGCCTTCGTTGAATTCGACGTGCTTGCGCAGGACCGGATCGTATTTCCGGATCTTGAACTTCTCGGTCATCGTGCGCGTGTTCTTCTTCGCGACGTAATAGAATCCGGTGCCGCCGCTGCTGTTCAGCTTGATCTTGGCAGTGGTGGGCTTCGCCATCGGCGGGACTCCAAAGGGTAACGTGTCAGAAGGGCCGGGAATGTAGCCGCCGAACGCCATAAGTCAAGGCGGGGCTGTTTGCGCCGCCTGCGGCCTAAGTATCAGAAATAGCACATAAATCGCGCCGATGGCCCCCAGCGCCGCCATCAGGCCATGCGGATTCCAGGCGTCCAGGGCCACCCCTTCGGCCATCGGACCGGTCAGCAGGCCGATGGCATACAGCATGACATAGGCGGCGTTGGCGCTGGCCAGCTGGGCGCCCTTGAAGCGCTGGCCGACCAAAGTCAGCCCGATCGTGTAGATTCCCATGATGATCCCGCCCCAGAAGAACAGCAGGACATACATCGCGGCCGGCCAGCCGATCAGGATTGGCGTCAGTCCCGCGCCCACGACCCCGGTCGCCGCGCAGACGATCAGCAGCGTTCGCCGGTCGAACCGGTCGGCCAGCATGCCGAGGGGATACTGGAACACCATGCTGCCCAGCGAGGTCGCCGTGACCGCCAGCGCCGCATGCGCCTCATCGAAGCCGGAGCGCACCGCGTAGACCGGGAACAGGCCGAACAACCCTGCATCGAGAGCGCCGAACACCAGCGCCGCCAGCAGGATGACGGGCGCCGCGCGGAGCGCGCCGATCACGCCTCCACTATGTTCCTCATCAAGTCGCGGCGCCGCTTTGCGCGCGATGACGACGGGAATGATGGCGAGCAGCAGCATCGCCGAGCCGATGGCGAACGGCGCGACGCCATGGGTGCCCATGATGTAGAGGATTGCCGGCCCCACGCCGAAACCGCCCGAGATCGCGATGCCGTACAACGCGATGTAGCGCCCGCGATTGCGCTCCTCGGCCAGCTGGTTGATCCAGAATTCCGAGGCGACGAACAGCCCGTTCAATCCGATGCTCAGGAAGAACCGCGCGGGAAACCATAGCCACAGGCTCGCCGCGAAGTAGAGCGCGAGCAACCCGACCGCGGACAGGGCCAGCGAGCCGCACAGATAAGGCGCGGTCCCAAAACGCCGGATGAGTCCTGGCACCTGCGGCGTGATCAGGAACGCGGCGAGGCCCGCTGTCGCCAGGTTCATTCCGTTGACGCTGCCCGGATATCCGCGCCGCTCGAGGATCAAAGACAGCAAGGGCAGCGTCAGCCCCATGCCGATGGCGAACGCCATGCAGGACGACAGGATGGCGATCAGGCTGAGCCGCCGCGCGTGCGCGTCCATCAGATATGAACCAGCGACGCCTTCCCGCGCGTAAAACGATAGAACGGCGCCGGGCGCGCCGTGTCGCCGCCGAGCCGCGCCTCGACTTCGTCGAGCACTGTGCGCGTGATGCTCGGCAGGTCGAGCGCGCGCGCTTCGTCGACGGTCAGCCAGGCCGGCGTCAACAATTCCTCGGTCTCCGCGCCGTCGAGCTGGTGCGCGATGGCGCTCGCATCCGCCATGAAGAACCGCGCGTCGAAGCGGCGTGTCCGGTTGGGCGGCGTCACGGCGCGCGCGATCATCTCCAGCGTGTCGAGCCGCGGCATGATCTTGTGCGCGAAGAATTTCTTCCATGCCGGGGCCCGAGTGCGCGGCACTTTCGTCACGCGTTCGCCGAGCAATATGCCGGTCTCCTCGAAGGTCTCGCGGATCGCCGCCAGCGCCAGGCCGCGTGCCCGCGCCGCGCTCGCGCCGTGGCCGGCGCGCGCCGCGACCTCGGGACGAAGCTCCGCCGCGACCGGAATGCGCATGTCGCCCGGATCGAGCCGCCCGCCCGGAAAGACATATTTGTTCGCCATGAACGCCATATTGCCGTGCCGTTGTCCCATCAGCACCCGCGCCACGCCGTTCTCGCGCTTCACCAGCACCAGCGTCGCCGCATCCTTGGGACGCAGGACGGTTTCGACGAGTTTTTCGTTATCGGAATCGAAGACTGCCATGGGCGGAATTGTAGACCGACTCTTGGGCAAAGCGCCAAACGCAAAGCCCTGGTCGCCAAAACCCAAAACCATCGTCATGGCCGGGCTTGTCCCGGCCATCCAGGATCACCCATGCGGCACGGAGCGTATGGATGGCCGGGACAAGCCCGGCCATGACGGTTGGGTGGTGTGGTGGAAAAGCACAAATCCAGAAGCGCTACTTCTTCTTTTTCTTCTTGCCCTTCCACACCGGCGGTCTTGGATCGGTCGGCTTGAAGCTGCGCTGCCGCGTCGACGTATCGGCCAGCTCGAACCGCAGCCCGCCCGTCAGCGGCGCGGCCTCGACCAGCTTCACCTTCACCTTGTCGCCGAGGCGGAACGCGAAATTGCTGCGCTCGCCGATCAGCGCGTGCTTGGCCTCGTCGTGGCGGTAATACTCCCCGCCCAGCGAGCGGATCGGCAGCAACCCTTCCGCCCCCGTATCCGCCAGCCGCACGAACAGGCCGAAGCGCGTCACGCCGGTGATGCGCGCGTCGAACATCGCGCCGACGCGGTCTTCCATGAAGGCCGCGACATAGCGGTCCGTCGAATCGCGCTCCGCCGCCATCGCGCGGCGCTCGGTCATCGAGATGTGCTCGGCGATCTCGCCAAGCCGTCCCGCTTCACGGTCCGTCAGCCCATCGTCGCCGAAATGATGCGCCCGCACCAGCGCGCGATGCACAATCAGATCGGCATAGCGCCGGATCGGCGAGGTGAAATGCGCGTACTTCGCCAGGTTCAATCCGAAATGCCCGACATTGTCCGGTGAATACACCGCCTGTGCCTGGGTGCGCAGCACCACGTCGTTCATCACCGCCTCGTGCGGCCCGCCCTTGGCGGCGGCGAGGATGCGGTTGAACACGCCGGGCTTCATCACCTGGCCCTTGGCGAAGTTGATGCTGACGGTGCGCAGGAAATCGGTGAAGCCGAACAGCTTCTCCTTCGAGGGCTGCTCGTGGATGCGGTAGATCAGCGGCGTCTTCTTCTGCTCCAGCACCTCGGCGGCGGCGACATTGGCCAGCACCATGAATTCCTCGATGAGCTTCATGGACTCCAGCCGCTCGCGGAAGGCTATGGATTTGATCTTGCCGTCCTCGCCCAGGATGACCCGCCGCTCGGGCAGGTCGAGATCGAGTGGATCGCGCTGCTTCCGCTCCAGCGTCAGCGTCTGGTAACACGCCCACACCGCCGCCAGCGTGCCGCGCGTCGTGCCGTCCATGTCGGCATCCGGCGTGCCGTCGAAGGCGCGCTGCGCCTGCGCATAGGTCAGCCGCGCCGCCGAGCGCATCACGCCGCGCAAAAACTCCTGCCGCTTCTTCTGCCCGTGTTTGTCGAACACCATCCGCACCGCGAGGCAGGCGCGATCCACGCCTTCCTTCAACGAGCACAGCCCGGCCGACAGATGCTCCGGCAGCATCGGCACCACGCGGTCCGGGAAATACGCCGAATTGCCGCGCTTGTACGCCTCGCGGTCGAGCGGCGATCCCGGCGTGACGTAGTGCGCCACGTCCGCGATGGCGACGAGCGCGATGTGTCCGCCCGGATTGCGCGGATCGTCGTCCGGCCCGGCCCACACCGCGTCGTCATGATCGCGCGCGTCTTCCGGATCGATGGTGACCAGTGGGATCGCGCGCAGATCGGTGCGCCCGCGCAGCTCCGGCGGCTGCGCCCGCTCCGCCTCGTCGAGAACCTCCTTGGGAAAGTCCGTCGGAATGCCGTGCGCGTGGATCGCGATCAGGCTCACCGTTTTCGGCGAGCTCATATTGCCGAGCTTCTCCATCACCCGCGCGCGCGGGAAACCGGAGGCGCGGCCGGGCAGGGGCTCGGCGACGACAAGTTCGTTGTTCGCCGCGCCGCCGCGGTCACGGTTCTCGACGGAAAATTCGGTGCGGCTCTTGCGGTCGATCGGCTCGATCCGCAGGCCGTGCGGCCCCTCGCGCAGCACGCCCAGCACCTTGTGCGCGCTGGTGCCGAGCCGCTTGATGATCAGCCCTTCATAGCCGTCGCCGACTTTCGAGATGCGCGCCAGGATGCGCTCGCCGCGCCCCAGCGCTGGCCCGACGGCGTCGGCCGCGGGCACCACGATGATGCTCGGCGCTGGTTCGTTCGAATCCCATTTCTGCGGCTGCGCCACCAGCTCGCCGTCGACATCGGTGCCGGTGATTTCCAGCACCGCGACCTCGGGCAAGACGCCCGGCTGGATGTAGCCCTTGCGCCGGTTGCCCTCGATGAGCCCTTCGGACTCCATCTCCTTCAGCGTGCGCTTGAGCTGGATGCGATCCGAGCCCTTGATGCCCAGCATCTTGGAAAGGTCGCGCTTGGTGGCGCCCGGCTGACGCGCCAGGATTTCGGCGATGCCGCCCTTGTCGAGGACGGGCATCGTCGAAGCGTGTTTCTTCTTCTTTTTCGCCAAATCTACTCGCCTGCCACCGGCTCGGGCTTTTTCTTGGCCGGCGCCTTCTTCTTAGCAGGAGTCGCGGCTTTTTCGGCCTTGGCCTTCGGCGCGGCTTTCGCCTTCGCTGCTTTCTTGGGCGCCGCGGCCTTCTTGGCCGGCTTCTTCTTTTTCCCGCCGCCCTTGGCCGCGCGGTCGGCGATCAGCGCCAGCGCCTGCTCCAGCGTCACCGATTCCGGGTCGTCGCTGTTCTGCACCGTCGCGTTGGTCGTCCCATCGGTGACGTAAGGGCCATAGCGCCCCTTCATCAGCTTGATCGGCGTGCCGGAGGGATCGTTGCCGAGTTCCTTGAGCGCCTGCGGTCCACGCCGGCCGCGCGGATTGTTCTTCTTCTCCGCGATCAGGTCGACGGCGCGGTTGAGGCCGACATCGAACACGTCCTGCGACGTCTCGAGCGAGGCGTACATCCCGTCATGCGCCACATAGGGCCCAAAGCGCCCGAAATTCGCGGTGATCGGCTTGCCGCTTTCCGGATGCAGGCCCACCGTGCGCGGCAGCGACAACAGCTTCTGCGCATAGTCGAAATCGACCGCGCTGACATCGGCGTCCTTCGGGATGCCGGCGCGCTTGGGCTTGAGGCCCTCGCCGAGCTGGACATACGGCCCGAAGCGCCCGCTGCGCAGCGACACCTTCTCGCCCGTCTCCGGATCGGTGCCGAGCTCGCGCGGCTGCTGCGCCGCGGCGGCGTCGTTGCTCTGGCCGAGCTGGCGCGTGAAGCGGCACTCCGGATAGTTCGAGCAGCCGACGAACGATCCGAACCGCCCCAGCTTCAGGCTGAGCTCGCCCTTGCCGCAGCCCGGGCAGGTGCGCGGGTTCGAGCCGTCCGCGTTGGGCGGGAAGATGTGATGCCCCAAAATGTCGTTCATCGCGTCGATGACGTTCGAGATCTTGAGGTCCTTGGTCCCGCCGACCGCCGCCGAGAAATCACGCCAGAAATCGCGCAGCAGCGCCTTCCAGTTGAGGTCGCCCGCCGAAACCTCGTCGAGCTTCTCTTCGAGATCGGCGGTGAAGCCGTATTCGACATAGCGCGGGAAATAGGTCGCGAGGAACGCCGTCACCAGCCGCCCCTTGTCGTCCGGCACGAAGCGCCCGCGATCGACGCGGACATAGGTGCGGTCGCGCAGCGTCGACAGGATCGAGGCATAGGTCGAAGGCCGCCCGATCCCGAGCTCCTCCAGCTTGCGCACCAGACTGGCTTCGGAATAACGCGGTGGCGGCTCGGTGAAATGCTGCGCCGGATTGACCTTGTCGATCTTGGCGGCGTCGCCTTCCTTCACTTTCGGAAGCTTGGAGCCGTCCTCGTCGTCTTCGTCGTCCTTGCCCTCTTGATAGAGCGTGAGGAAACCGTCGAACAGCGTCACCGTGCCGGTGGCGCGCAGCATGATCTTCTTGTCGGCGCTCGCGACGTCCACCGTGGTGCGCTCCAGCTCGGCGCTCTCCATCTGGCTCGCGATGGCGCGCTTCCAGATCAGCTCATAGAGCCGCGCCGAATCCGCATCGACATATTTGGCGACTTCCTCGGGCGTGCGCTCGAACAAAGTCGGCCGCACCGCCTCATGCGCCTCTTGCGCGTTCTTCGCCTTGCTGGTGTAGACGCGCGCCGCGTTCGGCACATAGCGCTGGCCATAGCGCGATCCGATCACCGTGCGGGCTTCCGCGATCGCTTCCGGCGCCATCGTGATGCCGTCGGTCCGCATATAGGTGATGAGACCCACCGTCTCACCGCCGACATCCGCGCCTTCGTACAAGTGCTGCGCGATCTGCATCGTGCGCTTGGCGCCGAAGCCGAGCTTGCGCGAGGCTTCCTGCTGCAGCGTGGAGGTGATGAACGGCGGCGCCGGGTTGCGCTTGACCGGCTTCGCCTCGACGCTGTCGATCGCGAAGCTCTGCGCATTGATCGCCGCCACCGCCGCGCTGGCCTCGGCTTCGGTCTTCAGCGACAGCCGGTCGAGCTTCTCGCCGTTCAGCTGCGTCAGCCGCGCGTTGAACCCGCCGGCCGCGGTCGTCAAATCGGCGTCGATGCTCCAGTATTCCTGCGCCTTGAACGCCTCGATCTCGCTCTCGCGGTCGACCACGAGGCGCAGCGCCACCGACTGCACCCGCCCCGCCGAGCGCGCGCCCGGCAGCTTACGCCACAACACCGGCGACAGGGTGAAGCCCACGAGATAGTCGAGCGCCCGGCGCGCCATATAGGCATCGACCAGCTCGTCGTTGATCTTGCGGGGATGGGCGATGGCGTCCAGGATCGCGGCCTTGGTCACCGCGTTGAACGCGACGCGCTCGATCTCGACGCCCGCCAGCACCTTCTTCTGTTTCAGGACCTCCAGCACGTGCCAGGAGATCGCCTCGCCCTCGCGATCCGGGTCGGTGGCCAGGATCAGCTTGTCGGCGCCCTTCACGGCGTCGGCAATCTCCTTGATCCTTTTGGAACCGCGGTCGTCGACCTCCCAGCTCATGGAGAAGTCGTCGTCCGGCTTCACCGAGCCGTCCTTGGAGGGCAGGTCGCGGATATGCCCGAAGCTCGCCAGGACCTTATAGCCCGAGCCGAGATACTTATTGATGGATTTGACCTTGCCGGGGGATTCGACGACGACGACGTTCATGGAAATCGGGGTGCTCTGTTCTAATCGGGTGGGGGGATCTCGTCCGTCCGGCGCCGGAATCGGTTCCGAAAGGGGGGACCCTCCCCGAAGGCGGCGGACACTGATCGAAGGAATCCACGGGTGTCAACGCTGGGGGTATCGCCGATCCAAAACCAAAAGTTGTATCAACGGCCAAAAATGGCCAGATAAGTTACTTTAGGTTGCATATAAAATTTCCACGCCGTAGTTTGGCCGGGTCCTCGAACCCGGTCCCACAGATGGCTTCCTATCCCCGTGCCGGCCGGAACCCCACCGGCCCGCCGCCGCCGCCTTTGACGCCCGCCGAAACCGCCCGCTATACCCAGGATCTCCTTGAATCGCTTCGAAAAATCGCGCTGAGCCAGGGCCAGGGCCTGCTTGCCCATCTGCTCGGCCTGGCCGCGGCGGAGGCCCGGCACCTCGGCACTCAGCTCCAGGACACCCCGCCGCCCGGGTGACGGGCGATTCGGCCCGCGAGTTCCAATTCGAGCAAAATTATTGCGACAGCCCCCGCCGGCGCCTGGCAAAGCCGCACGATCTCGTCGACCGGAACCGGCGCCGGTCCCAGCGCCTCGATGACCAGCCCGCGGATTCGGTCGGCTTCTGCCTCGCTCGGTTCGTTGGGCGATGACGGCGCGTCACGCCCCGGATCGGCGAAGTCCTGCCCCAGGATCGGCCGCAATCCGGCCAGCACATCCTCGGCGCTTTCGGTCAGCGTTGCCCCGTCGCGGATCAGCTTGTTGGTGCCGCGGGCCCGGGGATCGAGCGGCGAGCCCGGCACCGCGAAGATCTCGCGCCCCTGTTCGAGGGCATAGTTCGCCGTGATCAGCGAGCCCGACCCGACCGCCGCCTCGACCACCACCACGCCGCGCGCCAGCCCGGAGATGATGCGGTTGCGCCGCGGGAAGTGCCGCGCCTGCGGCTGCAGCCCCAGCGGCATCTCGGACACGATGCAGCCTTGCCGGGCAATGCTCTCATGCAGCGCCTTGTTCTCCGGCGGATAGACCACGTCGACGCCGCCCGCCACGACCGCACAGGTGCCGCCGTTCAGCGCGCCCTCATGCGCCGCCGCATCGATCCCGCGCGCCAGTCCCGACACGACGACGAGCCCGGACTCCGCCAGATCGCGCGCCAGCGTGTTCGCCAGCTTGCGCCCCAGCGCCGACGCATTGCGCGCCCCGACCATGGCGACCATCTCGCGGTCCAGCAGCGTCACATGCCCCAGCACCGAGATCACTGGCGGCGCCGGCTCGGCGGCGCGCAAGCCCCGCGGATATTCGGCCTCGCAGCTTGCGATCACGCGTCCGCCGAGCTTCGCGAGCGCTGCGATCTCGCGCGCCGCATCGTCTTCGCTCGGCAGCCGCAGCGTCTCGCCGCCGCCGCGCTTGGCGAGACGCGGCACTTCCTTGAGCGCGGCGCCCGCCGAACCGAAGCGTGCGATGAGCTGGGCAAATGTGACGGGTCCGACATTCTGCGTGCGCGACAGCCTGAGCCAGGCGCGCCGTTCGCTGTCGGAAAGGTTCGTCACGCCGCCTTGGCGCCAACGCGCGGCTCGGTCCCGGCGAGCAGGCGGCGGATATTGGCGTGATGGATGCCGATAACGAGCAATGCCAGCGCCACGCACAGCACCGCGACATGCGGCTGCCCGACAAGGAACATATAGATCGGCGTCGCCGCCGCCGCGACCAGCGCCGACAGCGACGAGATACGGAACACCGCCAGCACCAGCCCCCAGGTCGCGAACCCCGCCAGTCCGACCGGCCAGTACAGCGCCAGCAGGATGCCGAGCGACACCGCCACGCCCTTGCCGCCCTTGAAGCCGAGCCACACCGGAAAGAGGTGCCCGAGGAACGCGAACAGCGCCGCGAACAGCGCCGCGTCGCTGCCCCAATAATGCGCCGCGATCAGCACCGCCGCGACGCCCTTCAGCGCATCGAGCAGCAGCGTCAGTGCCGCCGCCGCATAATTGCCGGTGCGCAGCACATTGGTCGCGCCCGTGCTGCCCGACCCGATCTTGCGGATGTCGCCGGCGCCGAACGCCAGGCTCAGCAGCAGCCCGAACGGAATCGAGCCGAGCAGGTAACCGACAAGTGACGCGAGCGCGGCGTGCTGCCAGCTAAGATTCAAGGAGAGCAGGGACATCGGTGTGGCGCTATCGGTTGCGAACGGTTCGCAACAGTGACAGGGTTGCGAAACCAGCGAGGTGGAACGACATGGCGCACATTACCTCAGTCGCCCGGCTTCGGGAATTGCTGCCCGAGCCGACAGGCCCCACGAAATTGAAGGTGCGCGATCATCTCGATTCCCAGGCGCTCGAATTCATCGGCCGCGCGCCGTTCCTGTTGTTCTCGACCGTCGATGCCGAGGGCTGCGTCGAAGTCAGCCCCAAGGGTGACGAGCCCGGCTTCGTCCAGGCCCCCGACAGCCACACGCTGCTGGTGCCCGACCGTCCCGGCAACAACCTCGCCTTCGGCCATCTCAATGTGCTCGGCAATCCGCATGTCGGCCTGATCTTCCTGATGCCCGGCAGCGGCGAGACGCTGCGCGTCAGTGGCCGCGCCACGCTGCATGACGACGCCGATCTGTGTGCCCGCCTCGCCGCGCGCGGCAAGCCCGCCAAGCTGGTGATGCAGGTCGCGGTGACCCGCGCCTATTTCCACTGCGCCCGTTCGATCCTGCGCGCCAATCTGTGGCAGCCGGACAAGTGGGCCGAACCGATGAAGGTCTCCTTCGGCAAGCTCTTCGCCGAGATCATGCAGATGGACCAGAGCGCCGCGCCCGGCATCGATGAACGCGTCGGCGCGTCCTACCGGCCGGAGAATCTCTAACCTTTTACCCTCTCCCCCTTAAGGGGGAGAGGGCAGGGTGAGGGGGTGTTGCCGCTGGGCTCGGTTCAGAAAATCGAAGTCTGCCTCGTAGGAATATCTCGCAGAATCTCGAGCAGCGCGCTTTGACTTTGCCGCCCCCTCACCCCGCCCTCTCCCCCACTTCGTGGGGGCGAGGGAGAAGCTAGGCGCGGCGCTCGAACACGCAGGCGCCGCCGACGAATGTCTTCACCGCCCGCCCGTGGAATTTGCGTCCGTCGAACGGCGTATTGCGCGCGCGGCTGCGCAAGCGTTCCGCATCCACCGTGTGCGGCTCATCCGGATCGATCAGCACCAGGTCGGCCGGCGCGCCCTTCGCCAGCGTTCCCGCGTTCAGCCCCAGGATCTTCGCCGGCGTCGCGGTCACCGCTTTCAGCAGATGCGCCAGCGTCGCCCGCCCGTCGTGAAACAGCCCCAGCGCCACCGGCAGCAGCGTCTCCAGCCCCACCGCGCCGAACGCGGCTTGCGCGAAGGGCTGCCGTTTGGTGTCGGCGCCCTGCGGATCGTGGCTCGACACGATGATGTCGATCAGCCCCGAAGCGACGCCCTCGACCATCGCGGCGCGATCGGCCTCCGAGCGCAGCGGCGGCTTCACCTTGCGGAACGTGTAATACGACCCGACATCGAGTTCGTTGAGCGCCAGATGATGCGCCGCCACGCCGCAGGTCACTGGCAAGCCGCGCTGCTTGGCGGTTGCGATGATGTCGAGCGACGCCGCGGTGGAAATCTGCCCGAAGTGGTAGCGCGCGCCCGTCATCTCCACGAGGCGGATGTCGCGCTCGACGATGATCGCCTCCGCCGCCGCCGGCGCCGCGGGCAGGCCGAGCCGCATCGCGAACTCGCCCTCGGTCACCGACGCGCCGCTCGACAAATCGGGATCTTCCGCATGCCCGACGATCAGCGCCCCGAAATTGTTGGCATAGGCCATTGCCCGGCGCAGCACCCGCGCATTGCCGATCGTGCGGTCGACGTCGGTGAACGCCACCGCGCCGGCCTCGCGCAACAGGCCGATCTCCGTCATCGTCTCGCCGGCGAGCCCCTTGGTCAGCGCCGCCATCGGCGCGATGCGCACCTTCGCGGTCGCCGCGGCGCGGCGCAGGATGAAATCGACCAGCGACGGCTCGTCGATGATCGGATCGGTGTTGGGCATCACGATGATGGTGGTGACGCCGCCCGCCGCCGCCGCCTCGCTCGCCGAGGCCAGCGTCTCGCGATATTCGCTGCCCGGCTCGCCGGTGAAGACGCGCGCATCGACCAGCCCGGGCGCCAGCACCAGCCCCTTGGCGTCGATCACTTCCGGATCGCCCGGCTCGGCATCGTTGAACAGGCGCGGGCCGACATCGGCGATGCGCCCGTTCTCGACCAGCAAGCCGCCCCTCACGTCGAGCCCGCTCGCCGGATCGATCAGCCGCGCATTCTTGAACGCGATGCGCTTCGTCATGGCGCGTTCCGCCCGCCCGGCGCGATGCCGCGGCTCAAGGCGTCCAGCACCGCCATGCGGATCGCGACACCCATCTCGACCTGTTCCTGGATCAGGCTGACCTCGATGTCGTCGGCGACCGCGCTGTCGATCTCGACGCCGCGATTCATCGGCCCCGGATGCATCACGAGCGCGCCGGGCCTGGCATAAGCCAGCTTCTCGCGATCCAGCCCATAGAACCGGAAATATTCCCGCGTCGACGGCACGAAGGCGCCCGACATCCGCTCCAGCTGCAGCCGCAGCATCATCACGATGTCGACGCCGGCGAGCCCCTTGGCCATGTCGTGATGGATCTCGACGCCGAAGCGGTCCGCGTCCGACGGCAACAGCGTGCGCGGCGCGACCAGCCGCACCCGCGCCCCCATCTTGAGCAGCAGATGGATGTTCGACCGCGCCACGCGGCTGTGCAGCACGTCGCCGCAGATCGCGACCACCAGATTGGTTAAGTCGCCGCGCCGCCGCCTTATCGTCAGCGCATCGAGCAGCGCCTGTGTCGGGTGCTCGTGGCTGCCGTCGCCGGCATTGACCACCGAGCAGTCGAGCTGGCGCGCCAGCAATTCCGCCGCGCCGCTGTCCGAGTGGCGGACCACCAGCATGTCGGGCCGCATCGCGTTCAGCGTCGTCGCGGTGTCGAGCAGCGTCTCGCCCTTGGAGACCGAGGACGCCCGCACGCTCATGTTCATGACGTCCGCGCCGAGCCGCTTGCCCGCCAGCTCGAACGAGCTTTGCGTCCGCGTCGAGGCCTCGAAGAACAGGTTGATCAGCGTGCGGCCCTTGAGCAGGTCGGTCTTCTTGCTCGCACCGCGATTGAGCGTCGCGTAGCGCTCGGCCAGGTCGAGCAAGGCCGAAATCTCGCCCACCGAAAGGTGCTCGATGCCCAGGAGATGGGAGGATGCGAGGATGGGTTCGGCTGCGGCCGCGCTGGTCATTAAAGGTGGGTGTATAGGCAACGAACCGGGCAGGGGCAAGCGATCTCGATGCGGATGGTAAGTTTGCTGTGGAGATCTCTCATCCCTTCACCATGGCCGGGCTTGACCCGGCCACCCAGTGGCGCGGCAGCGCCTTAATGAAGTTCGTTGAGTGAGCGCGTGGTGAGATAGGTGGCCGGGTCAAGCCCGGCCATGGTGCGTGTAGAAGTGCGGTACCTAAACCCCGCTCATCTCCTCCAGCGTCTTCCCCGCCGGCTCGGGCAGGAACCACACCGCGACCAGCACCAGCGGCGCCGCCGCCAGCGACAGCGAGATCGCCGGCCCATGCGCCCCCAGCCAGTCGTAGAAATACCCTTCCAGGAACAGGCTCAGCGCCCCCGACAGGATCGCGGTCAGGTAGCGCAGTCCCGACATCGTCGCGCGATACGCCGTCGGCACCAGCTCGATCGCGTAGCCTGACAGCAGCGCGTCGGTGGAGAAGAACGCGAACAGCGCCACGATCCACATCACCGGCACGATCCAGCCGTTCACGCCGCTGAAGAACACCGCGAACGCGGCCGCCATCGTCAGCACCGTCACCGTCAGCACCGGCCGCCGGCCCAGCCGGTCGCTGAACCGCCCCGCCACGATGTTGAAACCGAGCGCCACGAAGCCGCCCGAAACATACAGCACCGTTACCTGCCACGCGTGATAATGCAGCGTCTGTTGCAGATACTTGGCCATCAGCACCGTCGCCGGGCCGATGGAGAACCCGTACGCCGCGACCGCCGTCAGGATCAGCGCGATACGCCCCGGATATTCGCGCGCCAGCCGCCGCGCCGCATCGAGCGCCACCGAGACGCGGCCGCGCAGCGCCTCGACCTGGTCGTGCCGGACCTCGAACCTTTTGGTCTCGGGCAGGCGCCGCCGCAGATAAGCGAGCAGCAGCATCGGCAGCGCCCCGATCACGTAGATCGCGCGCCAGCCATAGGGCAGTATCGTCACGAACGCGAACACCAGCGAGGCGAGCCCCGCACCGGTGGAATCGAGCGCCCCGAACGTCCCCGTCGCCCAGCCGCGCGAATGCTCGTCCATCTCCTCGACGATCACCACCACGCAGACGATCTCCTCGGCATAGCCGAACAGCCGCGTGACGAACTGCGCGATGATGAACTGGTCCGCCGTCTGCGTGAACGCGGTCGCCAGCGTCGCCAATGCCTGTCCGAGGATCGTGATCAGCAGCAACCGCCGCCGCCCGACGAGATCGGCGCTGTAGGCCAGCCCGAGCGCGCCGATCGCCGCGAAGCGGAAATACACGGCGGGCAGGCCGGCTTCGTTCTCCGGGATGTGCAGGCTCGCCTGGATTTGCGGCAGCACCAGCCCGAAGATGTTGAGGTCGTAGCCCGCGAACAGCGCCGCCATCCCGACCAGCAGGAAGATGCGCTCCTGCCGCACCTTCATCACCACGGGCGGGCGCAGGCCCGGCGGCAGCCAATAGAACTTCGCCGGCCGGTCTTCATCCAAGGTCGTCAAGCAATCTCCAATCGCAACAAATATCTCACAAGCAGGCGTAATCGAAATTGCCTTCGATATGGGTAAGTCTGCCTGTCCGGTCAGCCGACCACCGGACGTCGAGCGCACTGCCGCAGGGAAGGTGTCCCCACCGGTAGTCCAGCTCGTTTCTTGGATTCCAATGGGCATCCCAGGACGGACAAGCGATCACCGGAACGCCGATGGCACCGCCCGTTGCGGACGCCTGACACGCGGCGAACGCCGGGTCTCGGCGGCGAAACCCTTGCGTCGCGAGCGCCGTTTCCAATGCTTGGGCCGGACTGCCGATCGGATAACGCTGCAACAGTACCGCCGTGATGGCACGATCGGGGGACGCGCAACTTCGCCAGTCCTCGCAGCGAATGCCGCCGGCCATAGCGGGCGGTCCAGGATCGAGCGCGGCGCTGACAAGGGCATAGACAAAGAATCTTGCGGTCGGCGACAAGAAGACGAGCGCCACGGACAGCGCTGCTGCAACCGCCAAACCGCCTGCTATCCACCGCCTCATGGGCGCAGCTTAAGCCAGGTGCCGCAGCCGGTCGAGCGCGCCTTGAAGGATGTAAGCCGCCGCCATCTTGTCCACCACCTCGCCGCGCCGTTTGCGCGAGGCATCGGCATCGAGCAGCGTCCGCGTCACCGCCGCCGTCGACAGCCGCTCGTCCCACATCAGGATCGGCAGCGCCGGCGCACGCGCCGCGAAATTGCGCGCAAACGCCCGCGCCGACTGCGCCGAGGGTCCGTCCGTCCCATCCATGTTGAGCGGCAATCCCACCACCAGCCCGCCGACGCCCTGCGCCGCGATGATGGCGTCGAGCTTCACGGCGTCCGCGGAGAACTTCCCCCGCTTCAGCGTCTCCATCGGCGTCGCGATGGTGAGCCGTGTGTCGGAGAGCGCGATGCCGATGGTCTTCTCGCCGAGATCGAGCCCGACGAGGCGCTGGTTTGGCGCGAGCACTGTTTTCAGAATTTCGATGGAGACGACAGCCACAAATTCACCCTCGCCCCCGCGAAGCGGGGGAGAGGGCAGGGTGAGGGGGTGTCGATGCAAAGTAAACGGGTTGGGATTGTTCTGCGGAGGTGAAGCAAGGCTGCGACACCCCCTCACCCCAACCCTCTCCCCCGCTTCGCGGGGGCGAGGGAGTTTCTTTTATCTTTGCCCGATCTCGATCCGGTTGCCCGCCGGGTCGCGCACGAAGAACCGGCTCAGCCCCTCCGCCACGCTCTCCTCCTCGACCGCGACACCGGCCGCGACCACCGCCGCCTTCGCCGCCGCCAGGTCGGCGGTCAGGAAACAGATATGCCGCTTGCTCTTCGGACTCGCCTCCGGGTCGACCCCGATATGCATTTGAAGCGCCCCCACCTGGAACCACGCCCCACCGCGCGCTTTCAGTTCCGGCGGCTTTTCCAGCTCGGGAAACCGGAAGATTTCGCGATAGAATTTGAGGCACTCCGCCTCCAAAGCGCGCGGCACCGCGATCTGCACATGGTCGATGCCGGTTATGCCGAGCGACATGGCTGAACCTCGCCTGGATCGCTTGCCAGCACCGGTCCCGGTTGCTAGCAAGACCTTGGATTTCCAGCCTATAGGCCGCCCCATGTCCGTCGACAAGGACACCGTTCGACGCATTGCCAAACTCGCCAGACTCGCGGTCTCCGACGCGCAATGCGAGCCCATGGCCGGCGAGCTCAACGGCATCTTCAAATGGGTCGAGCAGCTCAACGAAGTGAACGTCGACGGCGTTGCGCCGATGACCAGCGTCGTCGAACAGAACCTCAAAATGCGCGAGGACAAGGTCACCGACGGCGGCAACGCCGACGCCCTGATGACCAACGCGCCCGATGGCGAGGATCACTTCTTCGTCGTGCCCAAGGTGGTCGAATAATGTCGCTTCCCACGAACCTCACCGACTTCACCTTGGCTGAGGCGCGCGACGCCGTCGCCGGAAAGAAGGTCTCGTCGACCGAGCTGACCAAGGCCTTCAGCAAGGCCGTGGCCGACGCGCGCCCGCTCAACGCCTTTGTCACCGAGACGCCGGAGAAGGCGCTCGAGATGGCCGCCGCGTCCGACGCGCGCATCGCCGCCGGCACCGCGCGCCCGCTCGAAGGCCTGCCGCTTGCGATCAAGGACCTGTTCTGCACCAAGGGCGTGAAGACCACCGCCGGCAGCAAGATCCTCGGCAACTTCATCCCGCCTTATGAGTCCACTGTCTCGCAGAATCTGTGGGACGCCGGCGCGGTGATGCTTGGCAAGACCAACATGGACGAGTTCGCGATGGGCTCGTCGAACGAGACCTCGGCGTTCGGCCCCGTGTTCAACCCGTGGCGCGCGCGCGACTCCAACGCCAACCTCGTGCCCGGCGGCTCGTCGGGCGGCTCGGCCGCGGCGGTGTCGGGGCATCTGTGCCTCGCCGCCACCGGCACCGACACCGGCGGCTCGATCCGCCAGCCCGCCGCCGTCACAGGCACGGTCGGCCTCAAGCCGACCTATGGCCGCTGCTCGCGCTGGGGCGTCGTCGCCTTCGCCTCGTCGCTCGACCAGGCCGGCCCGATGACGCGCACGGTGCGCGACGCCGCGATCCTGATGAAGCACATGGCGAGCGTGGACCCGAAAGACTCGACCAGCGTCGACATCCCGGTGCCGGACTACGAGGCCACGCTCGAAGACGGCGTCAAAGGCCTGCGCGTCGGCATCCCCAAGGAATACCGCATCGACGCCATGCCGCCCGAGATCGAGCATCTCTGGACCAAGGGCATCGAATGGCTGAAGGCCGCCGGCGCCGAGATCGTCGACGTCTCGCTCCCCCACACCAAATACGCGCTCCCCACTTATTATATAGTGGCCCCCGCCGAGGCGTCCTCGAACCTCGCCCGCTATGACGGCGTCCGCTTCGGCCATCGCGCCAAGGGCGCCCGGGACATCACCGATCTCTACGAGAAGAGCCGGGCGGAGGGCTTCGGCAAGGAAGTCCAGCGGCGCATCCTTATCGGTACTTACGTGCTGTCATCGGGCTATTACGACGCCTATTACGCCCGGGCCCAGAAGCTGCGCACCTTGATCGCCCGCGACTTCACCGAAGCCTACAAGACGTGCGACGTCCTGCTGACGCCCGCCACCCCCGGCCCGGCCTTCGGCGTCGGCGACAAGTCCGCCGATCCCGTCGCGATGTATCTCAACGACGTCTTCACCGTCACCGTGAATCTCGCCGGCCTTCCCGGCATCGCGGTGCCCGCCGGCCTCACCGCCAACGGCCTGCCGCTCGGCCTCCAGCTGATCGGCAAGGCGTTCGACGAGGCTACCATCCTGCGCGCCGCGCGCTCCATCGAGATCGCGTCGGGCTTCAACGCCAAACCCACCCCGTGGTGGAGATCCGCATGAGCGCGGGCACCCTGCCGCCAGTGCTCGAAGCTGGCTTAAAGGTGTCCGTGGAACTCAACGGCTTGTTCATGCCGTTTGCGCGAGCCCTCAAGAGCCTTGAGCGGTTTTGCCGCCCCCTTCTTGTTCATAACAACGACAGCACCTTTGAAGCGTCTGTCTTGGGATCGTCATTCCTCATTAGGTATCGCGAACGGAATCTGATGCTTTTTGCAAAGCATCAGCTTGGACAGCCGCCGCGAAGTCCTAGCGATGCGATGCTTGCGATCTTCGGCGGAAAGAGCAAGCCCAGCGGGCTTGGGCCATCTGGCTCCGGGATGATCACTTTTGATCCTGACTATAAGGTCTACGAAGACATCTGTGTTTTGGAGTTTTCACCGACCGAAGATTCCGGCGAAATCGATCCGCTCTTCTGCAAACTGCTTCCAAGCCAGTATGTGCCGATTGCTTCGCTCAAACCTGAATCGATAGTTTCAATTTTTGCCATTGGCTACCCGTCTAGTCAGACTGCGATCAACTACGAAGAGATTGACGGGGAACTGAGAAATCTAGACATCGCTTGCCGCCGAAGTGTCGTTTATCTTGAGCGTACCGAGCCGAGTGCGTGGGACATCGAGCATCGCTTGCCGCTTCAGTTGCTGGCGCGCAATGACAACGAGATGCCGGAGCCTGATGGCCTCAGCGGCGCTCCTGTCTTCGTGGTCTATCAAGATGTGGCAAGTCAGTGTCACATCGGGTTTGGCGGCTTCGTAACCGAGGCGAGTAAGGCCGGACGATTTATGGTCTATTCGGCCCACCAAATATTCCCGGTTGTCGAGCGCTTTGTTGCAACGCCTTATAAGTCGGTCGCATGAACATGATAGCCTCAGAATCCAATAAGACCATCAAGGGCGCCACCGGCGACTGGGAGATCGTGATCGGCATGGAGGTCCATGCCCAGATACTCTCGGAGTCCAAATTGTTCTCCGGCGCCGCCACCGCGTTCGGCGCCGAGCCGAACAGCCAGGTCAGCTTCGTCGACGCCGGCATGCCCGGCATGCTGCCCGTCATCAACCGCAAATGCGTCGAGCAGGCGGTGCGCACCGGTCTCGGCCTCAAGGCGCAGATCAACCTGACCAGCGTCTTCGACCGCAAGAACTACTTCTATCCCGATCTGCCGCAGGGCTATCAGATCAGCCAGTACAAGAGCCCCATCGTCGGCGAGGGCGAGATATTCCTCGACATGAAGGACGGCGAGACCATCCGCGTCGGGATCGAGCGCCTGCACATGGAGCAGGACGCCGGCAAGAGCTTGCACGACCAGCACCCCGACAATTCCTATGTCGACCTCAACCGCTCCGGCGTCGCGCTCATGGAGATCGTCTCCAAGCCGCACATGCGCACCTCGGAAGAAGCGGCGGCGTTCCTCAAGAAGCTGCGCGCCATCCTGCGCTACCTCGGCACCTGCGACGGCAACATGGACGAAGGCTCGATGCGCGCCGACGTCAACGTCTCGGTTTGCAAGGCCGGCGGCTACGCGAAGTTCCAGGAGACCGGCGACTTCAAGCACCTGGGCACGCGCTGCGAGATCAAGAACGTCAACTCGATGCGCTTCGTCGCCTCGGCGGTGGAGTTCGAGGCGCGCCGCCAGGTCGATTTCATCGAGGACGGCGGCGTCATCAAGCAGGAGACCCGTCTCTACGACAACAAGACCGGTGAAACCCGTTCGATGCGCTCCAAGGAAGACGCGCACGACTATAGGTATTTTCCCGACCCCGATCTGATGCCGCTGGTTTTGGAGCAGGCCTGGGTCGATGAGATCGCCAAATCGCTCCCCGAACTGCCCGACGAGAAGAAGGCGCGGCTGATCAAGGCCGGTCTTTCCGCCTACGACGCCTCGGTCCTGGTCGCCGAGCAGGAGTCGGCCCACTATTTCGAGGCGATGACCGCCGCCGGCGCCGAGCCCAAGGCCGCCGCCAACTGGCTGAACAACGAGTATTTCGGCCGCCTCAACAAGGCCGGCCTCGCCATCGACGCCGGCCCGGTGTCGGCCGCTGCCAACGCCGCCATCGTCAGGATGGTCGCCGCCAACACGATCAACGGCAAGATCGCCAAGGACCTGCTCGACATCGTGTGGAGCGAGGGCGGCGACCCGGAACAGATCGTCGAGGCACGGGGGCTCAAACAGGTGACCGACACATCCGCCATCGAAAAAGCGATCGACGCCGTCATCGCCGCGAACCCCGACAAGGTCGAGGAGGTGAAGGCGAAGCCGAAACTCTCCGCCTGGTTCGTCGGCCAGGTGATGAAGCAGACCGGCGGCAAGGCCAACCCCGGCGTCGTCAACGCGATCCTCAAGACGCGCCTCAATCTTCCGGATTGAGTTGCGCGTTGCTTGGATAGAACTACCTATCTCCCATCTCGTCATGCTGAGGTGCGAGCGGAGCGAGCCTCGAAGCACGCACAGTCGCGCCGTCACCCTTCGAGGCTCGCTCCGCTCGCACCTCAGGATGACGCTGATGGACCGTAAACGCGTTCGACGATGATCTCCGCAACGCACCGCAAATTCCGAATCGCTTCCCCTCGCCGCAGGTGATTCGCACAATTTTGCGAATTTGCGCTTGACAGCGGAAAAATCGGCGAACGACGATCCGTATACGGATCGATCAATATAATCCAATGAAAATGGGCCTTAGATGAACTTTTTGCGAAGCACCGTTTTGCCGAGCCCCCACCGCGTATTGCAAATCAAATTGCAACCCACTCATATTGTTCACGTTTTGGGGGGCGAACGATTCGTCCGACCCGAACGAAACGCATAAAGGAGTTGCTCTCATGCCGAAGGCAAAGAAGAAGGCCGCGAAGAAGAAGGTCGCGAAGAAGGCCAAGAAGAAGAAATAGTTACCCGGCGTTGACTCGGTCAACGCTGTCGTTTTCGGAACCTTCGGTCTAACCGCCGTAACGTTCCGTCAGCGAAGGCAAAGGCCGCGGCTCGGATGTCTTTCAATCCACAAGCCGCGGCCAAGCCGGCCAGAAGATCTTTCAACCGCGCTTCGGCGCGGTTTATTTTTTGCCCGGCCTGCGCATCGATCCGTGTACGGAGTAACGCCGCGGACCGGCCCCTAAAAATTGCGCCAAATATGAACAAAGTCTGAAAATCCCGGTTAACTGCGTTAACGCGCCGTTCACCTGTCCAAGCTCACGATCCCTTTCGCGCGGAGGGGGCTTTCCCGTCCGCAAGAAGGGACGAGAAAGTGTCATGGCGTGCATAGATATCGATGCCCTGGCGCAGTTCGAGACCGAGGCCAAAACCGGCCGGCCGGACGCGATGTACAATCTGGGGCTTGCCTATTCGACGGGAAACGGGGTCGGCGTGGACTTCGTGGCCGCCCACAAATGGTTCAACCTGGCGGCGGTGCGCGGCAGCGAAGAGGCCAAGTCCTGGCGCGCTTCGATCAGCCGCGAGATGAACACCTCCCAGATCGCCGAAGCCCAGCGCCTGGCGCGCGAATGGCTGTCGATCTTTAGGTGAGCTTGCGGCTCATCCTTCGAGGCTCGCTTCGCTCGCACCTCAGGATGACGTCTCAGCTCTCGTCATGCTGAGGTGGCCGCGAAGCGGCCCTCGAAGCACGCACGGGCAGCGCCGCGGCGCCTACGGATACGCCGACACCGGCTTCACCTGCGGCGGCAGCGGCGCATACAGATCCGCCAATATCCGCGACGGCGTGTCGTGTCCCGCCAGCCGGTTGCGATAGATCTGCGCATTCTCCAGCACCCGCTGCACGTAATTGCGCGTCTCCGTGAACGGGATCTCCTCGATCCAGTCGATCGGATCGACCGACGGGCTCCTGGGATCGCCATTCGCCGCGATCCACTTCTTCACATTCCCCGGCCCCGCATTGTACGAGGCGATCGCCAGCACCAGCGAGCCGTTCCAGCTCGCGACGTCGCCGTTGAACTCCACCATGCCGAGCTGGATGTTGTAGTTGGGATCGCGCGTCAGGTCGTTCGGCCGCCAGGTCAGCCCGGCGCGCCGCGCGTCTTCCTGCGCCGAGCCCACCATCAGCTGCATCAGCCCGCGCGCCCCCGCATGGCTCACCGCGTCGGGATCGAACTCGGTCTCCTGGCGGATCAGTCCGAGCACATAGGCGTTGTCCGGCGGCAACGCCTGGCCCGGATAGGGCGGCAATGGAATGACCGGATGGGTGTAGGCGAGGAACGGCGTCCCGGCATAGCTCGCCGCTTTGGCCACCCGCACCGCGATCTCGCGGAAGCCGAGCTCGGTCAAGGTCTGCGCCAGGTACTTCACCCGTTTGGGCGACGGGTTCAGCTCCTCCTCGCGCAGCGCGAAGAGGCGCAGGATGTTCTCCTGTCCGAGGTCGGCCAGCACGCGGATCGCGCGCACCAGGTCGTCGCGCTCGAAATCCGCCGCCACCGAGCTGGCGTCGAGCTGCGTGTCCGCGACATGCAGCAGCGGCGCTGCATCGGTCCGCGCCAGCGCCATCTGGCCGTAGAAGCTCTCCGGCGCCTGCGCAGCCAGCTTGTATTGCGCCGCCGCGCTCACCTTGTCGCCCATCGCCTCATAGGCGCGGCCCTTCCAATAGCGCGCCCGCGCCAGGCTGATCGGCCGCGACACGCCGGCCTCCAGCGCTTTGAAATGGCTGAGCCCCTGCATCGGATTGTGCAGGAAGCGCAGCGCGATCCACCCCGCCATGAATTCGGAGTCGGAGAATTCGCTGCCGGACGTCAGCCCGGTGTCCGACACGATGGCGTAGGCGTTGCGGTAATCGCCGCTCCCCACCAGCGCGCGCGCCACGAGATTGACCTCGGTCCACCACCGCGTCGGATGCGCCGCCACGAACGCCTTCAGCGAGCCACGCTGCAGAAGCTGCGCCGCCGTGCCGTTGTCGTTCGCCCGCCGCGCCGCGCGCGCCCGGTCGAACAGAAGCTCCGGATCGTTCGCCACGCTCGCGGGCAGGGCGCCTGCCAGCCGCTCGCCTGCCGCCCGGCTGGTGCGGAACGCCAGCCGCGCGCGGCCGAGCTTCTGCACGTCGTCATCGACCCGCGACAGCTCGCGCCCCGCCGCCGCCGCGTCGTCGCGTGAAATGAGATTGGCGAGCCGCGCCCGGTCGACGTCCGGCGTGAACAGCCCGCCATCCCTGCGCACGATGGCGAGCTCCTGGTCCGGCGCGAAGTCGCCGCTGATCCAGCCGCGCCGCACCATGTCGCGTCCGGCGCTCGTCTTGCCGCTCGCGATCATCGCATCGCCCAGCTTGATCATGCCGGCGCCCGTCGCCGGCGTGCGGTCGCCGAACCATGCCAGCACCGCGCCCGGCGTCATGTTCGGGTCCATCGCGACCTCGGCCCGCGCCAGGATCGTATCACGCAGCGGCCAGTTCGGATTGTTCTTGAGGAAGCCGTCGATATCGGCGAACGCCGCGCCGCTGTTCTTGTCCAGCACATAGCGCCAGGTGATCAGCCGCGTCGCGGTGCCGTCATGGCCTTGCCCCGCCAGCCCGCGCGCCGCCGTCCAGTCGCCCCGGTCCGCCGCATCGAACGCCCGGCCATAGACGTCGTGATCCGTCGCGCTCAGCGTGTGCACCGGGCTCGGCCGCCGCTCGCGGTCGGGCTTGAGCCCGTCATCGGTCGAGCCGTCCGGGATCGGCTGCATCATGATGACGTTGCCCAGCTGCGTCAGCCCGCCCGGCAGGGCCGTCTGGCCATAAGCCAGGACCGCCGCGGCGGAGGTCCCGATCAAAAACAATGCGGCGCGGCGGAACGTCATGAGGAGATTCGCTTTTGGCTGACGAATAAGAACGCCTCAGACCATAACTCTGTGGCGAGGGTGAGGCCACAAACATCACCGAGCAGGGCAGGGCGGCGATTTGTGCGCCTTGCCGCGCCCGCATCCAGCCCTGTAGTTTGCCCGCTCCAAAGCACCACCACAGGCCCGCCATGGCGTTCGCGCGCGACAAGATCAAAGGCTCCATCCCCGCTCTCATCACGCCCTTCTCGGGCGGCAAGGTGGACGAAGCCGCGTTCCGCAAGCTGGTCTCCTGGCAGATCGAACAGGGCAGCCACGGCCTCGTGCCCTGCGGCACCACCGGCGAGTCGCCCACGCTCTCCCACGAGGAGCACATGCGCGTGGTCGAGATCTGCGTCGAGGAAGCGAACGGCCGCGTCCCGGTCATCGCCGGCGCCGGCTCCAATTCCACCGCCGAGGCGATCTCGCTGACCAAATTCGCCAAGAGCGTCGGCGCCGACGCCGTGCTCTCGGTCACCGGCTATTACAACAAGCCGTCGCAGGAAGGCCTCTACCGTCACTATGCGGCGATCGCCGAAGCGGTCGACATCCCGATCCTGGTCTACAACATCCCGGCCCGCGCCATCGTCGAGATCTCGGTCGACACCATGGGCCGCCTCGCCAAGCTGGCGAACATCGTCGGCGTCAAGGATGCGACCGCCAACCTGATGCGCCCGATGCGCGAGCGCGCCGCCTGCGGCAAGGACTGGCGCCTGATCTCGGGCGAGGACGGCACCGCGCTCGGCTACATGGCGCATGGCGGCCATGGCTGCATCTCGGTGACGGCGAATGTCGCGCCGCAGCTCTGCGCCGAGTTCCAGACCGCCTGCATGCAAGGCGCCTTCGAGCGTGCGCTGCAGCTCCAGGACCAGCTGATGCCGCTGCACGACGCGATGTTCTGCGAGCCCAGCCCCGCGCCGGTGAAGTACGCCGCCTCCGTCCTCGGCCTCGCCAGCGACGAGGTCCGCCTCCCGCTGATGCCGGCGACGGACGCCGCGCGCAAGACGGTGAACGCCGCGCTCAAATCGGCCGGCATTCTCTAACCGCTGGCGCAGCGTCTCCGAGATGGCTTGGGCACCGTTCACCTACCGCGATTTTTACGATGTGCCGCGCATGGTGCTGTTTGACGATGGCGATGCCGTCTACCTGCTGGACTGCCCCTTCGACGATGTGAGGGACGAATACCCGGACCGTTTTACGGTCTACCGCATGCGGGAGACCGCCCAACGGCTCGACAAGCTCGCCGATTGGAGCTTGCTCCCCGGCATGGGCGAAAAGCTCGGAACGATCGCGGTTCGTGATGTCCGGTTCGATGAAGCGCGCCGGGAACGCATCGACACCGGGCTGCTGACGAACCTGGCCCGCTAAACCGCCACGCGCTCGCGCCGCTTCAGAAGATAGACTCCCGCACCGAGGCAGAGCACATCGATCAGCACCAGCAGCGTCAACGCCGCGATCCCGTGTTCGGTGACCGACAGTCCGACCGTGTACATATGCTCCGACCAGAGGACCGCGCCGGCGACGAACGCCAGCAGGACCGGCGCGCTGCCGATCAGCACGAGCGCAAAACCGATGACGCGCTTCATTTGCCCAAATCCCCCGTTTCGCGTGGCCGATCCTTGACGGCTGCCACGATATCACCCATCTCCCGGAGCCGCCTACCCGACAACTTGGCGGCTCCCCGTTCCGGGACTACACACTACCCCGTTCCGGCGCCGCGCCGGTTTTGACAAGAAAAGACCATGTCCAAGAAAAAAGACGACGGCGTCAAGATCGTCGCCGACAACCGCAAGGCCCGCTATTCCTACGCCATCGAGGACACGCTCGAGGCGGGGATCATGCTCGTCGGATCGGAAGTCAAATCGCTGCGCGGCGGCAAATCGACCATCGCGGAATCCTATGCCTTCTCCAAGGACGGCGAACTCTTTCTGGTGAACGCCTATATCCCAGAATACACCCAGGCCAGCCGCTTCAACCACGAGCCCAAGCGCACCCGCAAGCTCCTGGTCCACAAGCACGAGGCGGCGAAGCTCTCGATGGCGATCCAGCGCGAAGGCATGACGCTGATCCCACTGCGCCTCTATTTCAACGCCAAGGGCACCGCCAAGATCGAACTCGGCATCGCCAAGGGCAAGAAGCTCCACGACAAGCGCGAGACCGAGAAGCAGCGCGACTGGCAGCGCGACAAGGCGCGATTGATGCGGGCCAAAGGGTGAGCCCATGCGCATCTGCGTCGTCGGCATATCGGGCGCGGGCAAGACGACGCTCGGGCGCGGCCTCGCGGCGCGGCTGAACATTCCCTTCATCGAGCTCGACGCGATCAACTGGCAGGCCGGCTGGCGCGATCTTGCGACACACGATCCGGAAGAATTCCGGCGCCGCGTCGCCGCCGCGGTGGCGCAGGACGCCTGGGTCAGCGACGGCAATTACGGCTCAGCCATCGGCGGCCTGGTGCGCGCCCGCGCCACGCATATGGTGTGGCTGGATTACGACCGCCCCGTCGTGATGCGCCGCGTGATCTGGCGCTCGTTCCTGCGCGCGATCGACCGCCGCGAGCTGTGGCCGGGCACCGGCAATCGCGAGCGCTTCGCCCAGTGGTTCACCGATCCCGAGCATCCGATCCGCTGGGCCTGGAAGAATCACGCCAGCCGCCGCGTGCATTTCGAAGCCGTGACGCGCGATCCGGCCTTGGCGCATCTGACCGTCCTGCGCCTGCGCCATCCGCGCGAAGCCGAAGACGCGGTCCGCCGCCTCACCGCCGGCGCCGCTCCAGCTTAGGCCGTTCCGCTCTCGTCCCTTATCGTCGCGATGGCATAGGGCTGGTTCGGCGCGGGCAGGGCGGTGCACTGCGCATGGGCCGCGGCGAGCGCCGCGGCGCCGTCCTCCGTCTTGTGGAAGCCGATGCTTTCGGCGCCCAGCGTGACGTGGAAGCGGCGCACATCCGCATCCCAGCGCACGACATATTGCCGTCCGAAGGCGCGTCCTTTGCGGTTCGACCGTCGCATGCGTCCCTCAGCAGATCGTTTGCAGCAGACAGCCGCCGACGGCGTAGATCACGGCGAAGCTCAGTCCCACGGCCACCACCACCCAGATCGCCCAGCCGAAGCTGCGCTTCGGGCGCGCGACGTCGTCTTGCGGATTTGCCACCCGTGCCCCCAAAATCCCCAATATGAGCCTAGCAGCGCCGCGCCAACATGCGTGGGAAATCTTTGGTACGGATGCGTACGGGAACTTTTCACTGTGATCGCCGTGACGCACAGTGGCGTGGCGCATGCCATTTGCCGCGGAGGCGCGACGCATGAGTGACGACGAGCCGCCCGATCTGATCGGCAAGATCAAGGACAAGCTCATCCGCTCCAAGGAAGAGTGGGCGGCGCAGCGCCGTCTCGTCACCGGCCGCCCCGATCTGGGCCATGTCCACCGCCTGCCGCCCGGCCAGAAGGAAGTGAAGAACTGGCCGGTGCTCGACCTCGGCGTGCAGCCCGACGTGAAGCCGGAAAAATGGCGCCTGCAGGTCATGGGTCTTGTCGACAATCCCGTCGCTCTCACGCTCGAACGCTTCATGGCCCTACCGCAGGAAGACTTCGTCAGCGACATTCATTGCGTCACGTCGTGGAGCAGGTTCGACAATCACTGGCGTGGGGTCTCTTCGAAAACGCTGCTCGATTTCGTCCGGCCGAAGGCGGAAGCGAGGCACATCGTGTTTCACGCCTATGACGGCTATACGACAAACGTGTCGCTTTCCCATTTCGCCGATCCCAATGTGCTCCTGGCGCATTCCTGGGACGGCAAGCCGATTCCGCGCGACCATGGTGGCCCCGTGCGCGTCGTCGTGCCGGACTGGTATTTCTGGAAGAGCACCAAGTGGGTGACGCGGATCGTCTTCCACGCCGAGGACAAGCCGGGCTTCTGGGAAACCCGCGGCTACCACAACGAGGGCGACCCGTGGAAGGAAGAGCGGTACAGCTGATGCGCGCGACGCTTCTTGCCTGTGCGTTGGTGCTTGCGCCATCTTTCGCGAGCGCCTCGACCCTGTGTCCGGCCGCACTGGCGATCCACGCCAACGGCTCGGCGACGTTTGACGGCGTGCAGTATGCCAACAGCGTCGCGCTCGAGGCGCACCTCACCGGCTACAGAACGAGTCACGGAAACTGCGTGCCCAAACTCCTCGTCGATCCGGGCACGGCCATGCAGACCGTGATTGCCTTTTCCCTCATTTCAGGCGTCAGGAAGATCGGCTTTCTCGCGCAACCGCTTGCGCGCGCGCCCGCGCATTGATCCCGGCCGGCAATGGCGCAGGCCGATCGCACTTCAAAGCGCGTGCAGCGCCGCGATCTTGGCCTGCTTCACCACCGCGTCGAACATCGCTTCCGTCAGCACGCCGGTGTTGGTGTTGTAGCGCGAGCAGTGATAGCTCGAGATCAGCGCCAATCTGCCGATCTGATAGGCGCCGCCGTGCTTGAACGGATGCTGCGATTTCTTCGCCCCCAGCGCGTCGCACACGCTGTCATGCGCGATCTTGCCGAGCGCGAACACGGCGCGTAAATGCGGCATCGCCGCGATCTGCGCGCTGAGGAACTGCCGGCACGTCCTGATCTCGGCCGTCTCCGGCTTGTTCTGCGGCGGCACGCAGCGCACCGCGTTGCTGATCGCGCAATGCTGCAGCGTCAGCCCGTCATCGGCGCGCTTGAGATAATCCCCCGCCGCCAATCCGTGCTTCAGCAAGGTCGCGTAGAGCAGGTCGCCCGCATAGTCGCCGGTGAACGGCCGTCCCGTGCGGTTCGCGCCGTGCAGCCCCGGCGCCAGCCCGACGATCAGGAGTCGCCCGTCGCTGGCCCCGAAGCTCGGCACCGGCGCGTTGAAATAGTCCGGATGCGCCACGCGATTGGCGGCACGGAAATCCGCGAGGCGCGGACACAATGGACAATCGTGCGGCGGCTGCGCCGTGGCCACTGCGTGCTAAGCGCTCTGCGCGTAATGCGGCGACGCCGCGGCCGAGCGCGGCCCGCCTTCGCGCGCGATCTGGTTCTTCAGCTCGTCGAGCTCGATGAAATTGTCGGCCTGGCGGCGCAGTTCGTCGGCCGCCATCGGCGGCTGGGTGCGCACGGTCGAGACCACGCTGACGCGCCGGCCCTTGCGCTGCGCCGCTTCCACCAGCCGGCGGAAATCGCCGTCGCCGGAGAAGATCACGATGTGGTCGACCTGTTCGGCCATCTCCATCACGTCGATCGCGAGCTCGATGTCCATGTTGCCCTTGACGCGGCGGCGCCCCTGGCTGTCGGTGAATTCCTTGAGCGGCTTGGTCACCACCGAGAAGCCGTTGTAATCGAGCCAGTCGACCAGCGGACGCAGCGGCGAGAATTCCTGATCTTCGGCGACCGCGGTATAATAGAAGGCGCGGACCAGGATGCCCTTGCGCGCGAAAAGCTCGAGGAGGCGCTTATAGTCGATGTCGAACTGTAAGCCCTTCGCGGCGCCGTAGAGGTTTGCGCCGTCGATGAAGAGTGCCAGCTTTTCCTGCGGGTAAAACAACATATGTGCTCCTATAAAGACAAAGGCCTATCCGGCAATAATCCCCCGACCGCCGTCCACTTTTCTAATCCTTGCCGCGCCATCCGCAAGAGTGGTTTTACCGCATGATCCTCATCGCGCTCGGCGGCAATCTCAACTCACCGGTTGGTACGCCGGCGAACACACTCGACGCCGCGCTCGCCGCATTGGCGCAAGACGGTGCCAACATCGAAGCGGTATCGCCTTACTACGTCACACCGGCATGGCCCGATCCGTCCGACCCGCCTTTCGTCAACGCTGTCGCGCGTCTCGCCACCGCGCACAACCCTGAATTGCTGATGGCGCGCCTCCACGGAATCGAAACGCGGTTCGGACGCGTCCGTTCCGCGCGCAACGCGCCGCGCACGCTCGATCTGGATTTGCTCGACTATCACGGCATCGTGCAGGCCGGGTCGCCGCTGCTGCCGCATCCGCGCATCGCCGAGCGCGGCTTCGTGCTCGTGCCGCTCGCCGACATCGCGCCGCAGTGGCGCCATCCCGTGAGCGGTGCCACGGTGCAGGAGCTGCTCGCGGCGCTGCCGCCGCAGGCACGGCAGCTCGAAAAGCTTACTTCCCGAATTTGAGCGTCGCGCGGATCGCGTCGAACGCCGCGGTCAGCTTCGCCGCGTCGAAGGCCTTGATCGTGCCGGGATCGTAGGCGCCGATATTGGTCGAATGCACGAGATAGCGCACCGCGATGCAAGGCGAGGTGCCGTTCACCACGAAGATCGAAACGTCGTAGAAATTGCCCGCGCCGGCATCGCCGCTCGACGCCGCCGTGTACGTCCGCCCGTCCGCGTGCACCGTATGGACGTCCTCCGCCGGATCGACGAACTGCGATGGCGTGCAGTCCTGCCCCGGCAGGCTCTCGACGCTGAGCAGCGTGTTGTCGTGCGACAGGTTGGTGCCCGGCTGATAGCCGTCCGGAATCGCGAACGACACGCCCTTGATGCCTTTGTCGATGGACGCGTATTGCGTGTCGATCTTCCACCCCGCCGGATAGGCGATCGTCCAGCCGAGCGTCGGCTCGGTGTAATGCTTCCACGGCGCGGCCTGCGCTAGCGAACATGCACATGTTGCCGCCAGGAAAATCGAACCTGCCAATCTCATGGAGACCTCCATCGATCCGGCAACACTAGCACGGCCGCGTGCCGCCGCCGCGCGTCGCCAAACAAAAAGCCCGGGCGCTTCCGCCCGGGCTTTCCGTATTCGGCTCTTGGCGCGCCGCTATTTCCAGTGCGCCCAGGTCTTGCCGGTCTTGGCGTTGTAGCTGATCGAGATCTGGCTGATCGTGCACAGGTTGAAATTCTCCCAATGCGCGTCGGTGTCGTCGTCATACACGACCTTCAGGTCGAAGAAGCAGCCGCCGGCATGGTGCGGGAAGCGGATGAAGACCGACTGGCCGTCCTCCAGCTCGTCCTGGCCCAGCACGTCTTCTTCCCAGCTGTTGCTGCGCGTCGTGGAGACGTAGACCTCCTTGATCGTGTAGCCGGTGTTGTTCTCCAGCGTGAAATTCTGCCGTCCCTCGGCGCTTGCCGCCTGCGGCGCGAGCAGCGCCAGGCCCGCCGCCATGACGGCAGCGGCGATCATCTTGAACTTGAACATAAGAGTCCCCTTTTTGAATGCCCCTCGGATGACGCACTGGAGGGCACCCTTGTAAAATATGCAATGGACGGAAGGCGTTAATTTGCGCTTTCGTGTTGCGGCAGGTTGTATCGCGTCACCGCTGCATATGGATCGGGCAGCGTGGACCGGTAGAGTGCGGAGTCGCCGCGGACCTGCTTAAGGAACTTTCATGAACACCTTGGCACCTTTCATTGCGCCGGCCTTGGCGCTGTTCTTTATCTTCCGGCGCAGCCGCAACCCGCGGCGCATCCGGCCGGGCGGCCTGTGGATCTACCCGCTCGTCATCACCGTGCTGGCGTGCGCCAGTTTCTCGCGCGGCATGCCGCACGATCCGATGGCCATCGCGATCTATGCCGCCGCACTCGCCGCCGGCGGCGCGCTCGGCTGGTTCACCACCCAGCATGTCGAGCTCACGCTCGACGAGAAGACCGGCACGATCATGAGCCAGCCGACGCTGTTCGGCACGCTCCTCACCGCCGCGGTGTTCGCCGCGCGCTTCGGCCTCGAATATTTCGTCAATGGCGGACCGGGGCAGGGTACGCCGCACGCGCATATCTCGCCGGAGCGCGCCGCGAGCCTCTTGCTGTTCGCCGATGCGGCGATGCTGTTCATCGCCGGCCGCGCCCTGGCGCAGGCCGGCCATATGTGGCTGCGCACCCGCCCGCTCGTCGCCCAGCGCCGCGCCGCGCAAGCGCTGAAAGGATCGTCCGATGGCCAGTGACGAAGGCTGGGTCGCGCGGCTCAACGCCGTCAACCAGGACAAGCTCCCCGGCATGGTCGGGATGGTGGTGACCCATGCCGAGCACGGCCTGATGCGCGCCCGGATGGAAGCCAGGCCGGCGCTGATCGCGCCGATCGGCTTTCTGTTCGCGCCCGCGCTGATCGCGCTGGCCGACACGCTGTGCGCCTACGGCACGACGCTGCCGCAAGGCGCCAGCGGCTTCACGACGGCGGAGCTGAAGTGCAATTTCATGAGCACGATCCGCGAGGGCAACGTGCTGTGCGAGGCGCGCCGCGTTCACAACGGCCGCACCACGCAGATCTGGGACGCCGAACTGACGGCAGAGGCCACCGGCAAGGCCATGGCCTTGTTCCGCTGCACCCAGATCATCTTGTGGCCGAAATAGCGGCGCCGCGTCCGCTCAGGCCGCGGGCTTGCGCGCCTCGATCAGCATGAACAGCCCATGGTTCGGCAGCAGCGCCTTGATCAGGCGGCGGGGCCACATCAGCCGCGCGACCGCCAGCGTCAGGACGCCATGGCGTTGGCCGGCTTGCGAGGACAGAAGATCGCCATGCGTCAGCACGGTGCGAATATGAACATCCTCGAAGGCCGCGAACATCGTGCGCGCCTGTTCTATGGAAAACGCCTTGGTCCCGGGGCTTTCCAGATGACGCGCATAGATGTCCGCCAGCGACGTGTTCCAGCGCAGCGTCAGTCCCGCATAGCGCAGCCACAGCATGTAACCGACCATGCTCGCGGTGTGATAGACCATGATCTTCGCGACACCGCCCGGCTTCAGCACGCGCCGGATTTCGGCGACGCAGCGCGGCACGTCCGGACTGTGATGGATGACGCCCCAGCTATAGACCGTGTCGAACGTGTCGTCGGCGAAGGCCAGGCTCTCGGCATCGCCGACCTTGAGATCGGAATGCAGTCCGGCGCCCATGAGGCGCAGATTCGTGTGGTCGATGGCGCGCGGGGTCAGGTCGATGCCGGCCAGATTCGCACCGGCGCGCGCGAACTCTTCGTGGTCGGCACCCAGCCCGACGCCGATCTCCAGCACCGATTTGCCCTTCGCGGCCGAAAAATCGGCGAATGCCGGGATATAGGGCTCCAGGCGGTAGCGCTCCCTTGCCTGCAGCGCAAAACCTGCTACGTCGCGGCCATGCAGATACAACTCCTCGCCGCAGGAAGCGCGATCCCAAAAGGCGATGACGTCGGCTTTGCTACTCATGGCGGTATTATCTTTTGGCACACCGTACCTAACGCGCTGTCGGTGACAACTAATACCTTGAGACAATTTGATACAAATTTTTAATATTCACAGGAATCCTGCGAAATTGTTCACAGACTTGCCTCTCGTGGCGATTGTCTGTAAGTACCGGCCCCTCCCGGCAGGTCCTGGCCCGTCCGACGTGCCGTCGCGCCGCTAAGCCCCTGAGAGACAAGGATTTTCATGGCCCGCGTTACCGTTGAAGATTGCGTCGACAAGGTCCCGAACCGATTCGATCTGGTGCTGATCTCGGCGTTCCGCGCCCGCCAGCTCTCGGGCGGCGCCGAGCCGCTGGTCGACCGCGACCGCGATAAAAATCCTGTCGTCGCGCTGCGCGAGATCGCCGCCAAGGAGGTCAAGCCCGACGAGACCAAGGAAGACTACATCAAGAGCATGCAGAAGCATGCCGATGTCGACGAGCCCGAGGAGGCCCGCCCCGACACCGACGATGGCCGCGAGGACGCCCAGTCCCGCCAGGTCACCGAGGAGGAATTGCTGCGTGCCCTCACCAGCGAGGCCCAGCGCCGCGCCGAGCCGCAGCCCGAGCCGGAAGCGGACTACGAAGAATAGTTCGGTTATCCGACGTCAATTGCCAAAGGGCGGTGCCGCGAGGCGCCGCCCTTTTTCATGTGGGCCGCGGCGGCGTCAGTGAGGCTGATCCGGATAGGAGCCTTGCGTGACGATGCACCATGTTAGCGGCGGACCGTTGGATGGTCCCGCGCCGGAAATGCCCGCGCGCAGATCGGGCAATGCAAAGCTCGTAGCGCCGTCGCCGCCATAGCGCTTGCCGAACAGCGAGAACAGCGGCTCGTTGTCATGAACCTTGAGTTCGCGCCCGTCCGCCGGCAAGGACCCTTCCGGGCAATACGACGATGCCATCGCGAACGCCGTGCCCAGATCGAGCCGGTCCGCCGCGGCGGGCGTCGCGATGCCGGCGGCGAGGAGCGCGAGGACGAAACCATATCTCTTCACGGCACGATGTCCTTTCTGTCCGCGGTCATTCCGGGCGCGGCGGATAGCTTCCATGCGTCCAGATGCACCACAGCAATTTCGGGCCGTGCCCTGCGAAGGTCAGCGCTCCGCCATTGAGGTCCGGCAGCTTGAAGGTGCGGGCTCTTGCGCTGGAATGCGGTTCCAGCAGCGAATAGAGCGCCTGGTTTTGGTGGATGAAGAGTTCGCGCCCGTCCGCCTTTTCGCTGTCCCGCGGGCAATAGTTCATCGATACCGCGAACACGTCGCCCAGATGGGTGTCCGCATGCGCGGCGGCAGGCAGGAACAGCGCGCAGGCCGCAAGCGAAATCGCAAATCGCTGCCGCATCGTCAGTGCTCCGGGTTCATGGGAAAGTCGCCATCGGCGACGACGCACCAGCGCGTGCCCGGATGTCCGGGCGCGCCGCCCGCGATCTTGGGCAGCCCGAATGTCGTCTTTCCATCGCCGCCATAGCGGTTGCCCAGCACATGGCCGAGGGCCTGATGCATCTGCACCGGCAGCAGACGTCCGTCTGCCGGAAAGGTCCCTTCCGGGCAGTAATACGCCGCGGTCGCATAGACTTCGCCGATGAAATACGCGTCGCCCGCCTGCGCCGCGCCCGGCACGGCCATGCACGCGGCCAGCGCCGCGAACCCCCAGACTTTCATGATACCCCCCGGTAGCGCTGCCATCCTAGCGCCGGCGGCACCGGCACGCAAAAGGCCGGGACTTGCGTCCCGGCCTTTCGCGTTTCGCTATCGGCAATTTAATGCGTGCCGGCCGGCTTCGCCGCCGCTTTCGGACCGGGCCCGCCGAAGCTGCCATTGCTCAGCGCGATGCAGGTGGTGAGCGCCACCGGTGCCGGCGGCGCCGTGGTCGTCATCTTGATGTTCGGCAGCGCGAAATTCGTCGTGCCGTTGCCGCCATAGGTCGTCCCGATGATCGAGAACAGCAGCACGTTCTGTGCGATCGGCATCAACGCGCCGTCCGTGGCGTGCCAGCCCTGCGGACAGAACCCGACCGCGAAGGTCTGGATCTGCGATACATAGTATTGCGGCGCCGCCTGCGCAGAACCGGCCATCAACGCCGCGGCCGCCGCCGCCGCGAATACAAGCTTCCTCATGAAACGCTTCCCTCCAAAGTGCTGGGCAAAAGACCCGATGGCCAAGTCTAAGGAGTTGCGTCCCACGAACTCAATATTGGACCGCGTTTATCTTGCGTCCGGCCTCAGGCCTCGCCCGGCTGGAATCGCATCGGGCCCGGTTCCCATCTGCGCGCAATCGCTCTTATATTAAGCGCATGAACGCACCCGTCGCGCCCGACAAGAAGGCCGCGGAGCAGGCCGAGCCTGCTCCGGCGCCGGTGGCTGCCGATTCGAAGCCGAAGGAAAAGCGCCGCCTGATGCGGCAGACCGAGCTCATCGACCGCGTCAAGGCTTACGACCCCGATGCCGACGAGGACCTGCTGAACAAGGCCTATGTCTACGCCATGAAGGCGCACGGCAAGCAGTTCCGCGCCTCGGGCGATCCCTATTTCGCCCACCCGCTCGAAGTCGCCGCCATCCTCACCGACCTCAAGCTCGACGTCGCCACCATCGTCACCGCGCTGCTCCACGACACGATCGAGGACACGCTGGCGACCTATGATGACATCAAGGCGAATTTCGGCGACGAGATCGCCAATCTGGTCGACGGCGTCACCAAGCTCAGCCAGCTCGAATTGTTCAGTGAGCGGACGAAACAGGCGGAGAATTTCCGCAAGCTGATGCTCGCGATCACCTCGGACATCCGCGTCCTCCTGGTCAAGCTCGCCGACCGCCTGCACAACATGCGCACGCTGAATTTCATCCCCAAGCCGGAGAAGCGCCGGCGCATCGCGCAGGAGACGCAGGACATCTACGCCCCGCTCGCCGGGCGCATCGGCATGCAGAACATGCGCGAGGAGCTCGAGGACCTCGCCTTCGCCGAGCTCAATCCCGACGAGCGCAACTCCATCGTCACGCACCTCTCGCGCCTGACGGATTCCTCCGGCGATCGCATCGGCCGCATCGCCGACCAGATCAAGCGCAAGCTCGCCGAGCACGGCATCGACGCCTGGGTCTATGGCCGCGCCAAGCGTCCGTTCTCGATCTGGCGCAAGCTCAAGGACAAGCAGCTCAACTTCGAGACGCTGTCCGACATCTTCGGCTTCCGCGTCATCGTGAAGAGCGAGGACGATTGCTACCGCGCGCTCGGCGTCCTGCACACCAACTGGCAGATGGTGCCGGCGCGCTTCAAGGATTTCATCTCGACGCCCAAGACCAACGGCTACCGCTCCATCCACACCACCGTGATCGGCCCCGAAAAGCAGCGCGTCGAGGTCCAGATCCGCACCAAGGACATGCACGACGTCGCCGAGCGCGGCGTCGCCGCCCATTGGCGCTACCGCGAGCGCGTCGCGGAGGAGGGCGAGGACAGCCGCGCCTACAGCTGGCTGCGCGACATGGTCGACCTGCTGGAGCAGGAAGACAGCGCCGAGGAGTTTCTCGAGAACTCGCGCCTCAACATGTACCAGGACCAGGTCTTCTGCTTCACGCCCAAGGGCGACCTGATCTCGCTGCCGCGCGGCGCCACGCCGATCGACTTCGCCTACACGCTGCACACCGACATCGGCAACACCACGGTCGGCGCCAAGGTCAATGGCGTGCACGTGCCGCTGCACACCCCGCTGCGCAATGGCGACCAGGTCGAGATCATCCGCACCCGGGAGCAGACGCCGTCGCCGCTGTGGGAGCAGTTCGTCGTCACCGGGCGCGCCCGCGCCGAGATCCGCCGTTTCCTGCGCCATGCCCAGCGCGACGAGCACGTCAAGTTCGGCCGCAACATCCTCAAGAAGGTCTTTGCCGACGAAGGCCTCGAGCTGACCGACAAGGCCATCGTCGAGGTCGCCAAGAAGCTGCACTCCGGCAAGGCCGAGGACGTCTATGCCGATGTCGGCCGCGGCGCCCTGCGCGGTCACGAAGTGCTCGAAGCCGTCTTCCCCGAGCTCAAGAAGGACCCGGAGCGCCGCAAGCGCGGCGCCTTTGCCGAGCCCAACGCCAAGAAGCCGCTCTCGATCCGCGGCTTGACCGAGGGCATTTCCTACAAGCTCGGCCAATGCTGCCATCCGCTGCCGGGCGACCGCATCGTCGGCCTGATGGTCCCGGGCGAGGGCGCCGTGATCCACACCATCGACTGCGCCGAGCTGGAAAAGGCGCAGGACAGCACCGACGACTGGCTCAACGTCACCTGGGGCCATCACGCCGCCGAGGGCGGCCCGTCGGTCGCGCGGGTCGAGGTCCGGGTGAAGAACGCGCCGGGCTCGCTCGCCGCGGTGATGAACGTGATCGCCAACAATGGCGGCAACATCTTCAACATGAAAGTGACCGAGCGAAACCCGCTGTTCTTCGAGTTCACCGTCGACATCGAGGTGCGCGACTTGCCCCATCTGCAGAACATCCTGGGCGCGCTGCGCGTCAACGCCGCGGTGGAAAGCGTCGACCGGGTGCGCGAGAAGGAAGACGTCACCACATAAGAACCCTCGCCCCCACGAAGTGGGGGAGAGGGCAGGGTGAGGGGGTGCGCGTGTCAAATCGCGATATGGAAAATTTCCACCGCTGCCGCTACCAAACGCCTTCGACATTCAAGCCCAGTCTCACCACCCCCTCACCCCGCCCTCTCCCCCGCTTCGCGGGGGCGAGGGAGAAGAAGAAAAGATGACCCCCGAACAAGTCCTCTCCGAATTCGAGAAAGCCGGCGCCCTGCTCAAGGGCCACTTCATCCTGTCGTCGGGCCTGCACTCCGACATGTTCCTGCAGAAGGCGCTGGTTTTCCAGGATGCCAAGCGCACCGCCAAGCTGTGCAAGGCGCTCGCCGCCAAGGTGCGCCAAGAGGTCAAGACGCCGTTCACCGCCATCGTCTCGCCCGCGGTCGGCGGCATCGTGCCGGGCTACGAGATGGGCCGCCAGCTCGGCCTGCCGGCGATGTATGTCGAACGCGAGGGCGGCAAATTCCAGCTGCGCCGCAATTTCACGCTGGCGAAGAACCAGCCGGTGCTGATGGTCGAGGACATCGTCTCGACCGGCGTCTCCAGCCGCGAATGCATCGAAGCGATCCGCGAGGCCGGCGGCAAGCCGGTCGCCGCGGCCTGCCTGATCGACCGTTCCGGCGGCAAGGCCAGGGTCGGCATCAAGCTCGTCGCGCTGACCGCGCTCAAGGTCCCCGCCTGGGAGGCCGACAAGCTCCCGCCGCATTTGAGGGATATCCCCGCCGTGAAGCCCGGGAGCCGCGGGCTGGCCTAAAGAGCGCGAGGCGCGCCATGTCCCACGATGCGGATTTCGGTTGGCAAGACCTGATCTGGCGTCTGCCGCTGTGGTTCGTCCTGTCGCTCGCCAGCATTCCTGTGGCGTTTGTTCTTTCGTCGCGGCTCCCGTTTCATGTGCCGGCGACCCTGTTTCTCCTCTTCCTGGCGGCGCTGCCCTTTGCGCTGGCCGGGTTCTTCGGCCTGCTGGGGTCGCGCATGGCCGCCGGGGGCAAGGCCGCGGTCCTGGGATTGTCGCTCGTCGTGTTGGGGATCGTCCTGGCGAATGCGCTGTGGCTGGGTTGCGTCGTCGGCGCGGTGCTGCACGAACGGGGCTGGTGCCTCTAGGCGCGTGCTTCGAGGCTCGCCTTCGGCTCGCACCTCAGCATGACGGGTTCGGTGCATCTCCCCTCTCGTCATGCTGAGGTGCGAGCGTAGCGAGCCTCGAAGCACGCACATCGCCGCCGCGCCGTGGATAGCCACGCACCGCGCCGACGATTTTTCCCCCTGTTCCGCCCGCGCACGCGCCATGCGCGTGAGCCTTATCCCCGCCTCCGAATCCTGAGGTATACTCCGCTGCATGAAACAGAAACGCGTTCCCACGTCTCCGATCGTTGCCGCCGCGCGCCGGCGCATGCCGCGCCATTGGCGCGGGGCCGCGGGTCGCGCGCGCAAAACGCAAAACAATTATATTGCCGAAAACCTCGCAAGCATCGGGCACAATTGGGGAAATCGGGACGGCGCAGGCCCGCCGCTGGACAACGAGAATGCCGCGAAGGCGCCGTTCGAGTTTCGCATGATGGTTGCCTATTCCTTCGTGATGCGCCGCCGCGTTCGCATGCTCATCGCGCAGCGCAAGGCGCTGATCGCCGCGAAGAAAGCCGCCCGATGACCCAAAAGCTCCGCCTCGGCGTCAACATCGACCACGTCGCCACGGTGCGCAACGCGCGCGGTGCGCCGTATCCCGATCCCTTGCGCGCCGCGCTCATCGCGGCCAAGGCCGGCGCGGATTCGATCACCGCGCATCTGCGCGAGGATCGCCGCCACATCGCCGACGGCGATATCGAAAAGCTCTCGACGCAAACCGGCCTGCCGCTCAATTTCGAGATGGCCGCGACCGAAGAGATGCTTGCCATCGCGCTGCGCACCAAGCCGCATGCCGTCTGCCTCGTGCCGGAGAAGCGCGAGGAGCGCACCACCGAAGGCGGCATCGACGCCGCCGGCCAGCACAATCATCTCGCGCCGATGATCCGCCGCCTCTCCGCCGCCGGCATCCGCGTCTCGCTGTTCATCGATCCCGACGCGCGCCAGATCGAAGCGGCCCAGTCGCTGCAATCCCCCGTCATCGAGCTGTGCACCGGCGCCTATTGCGAGGCCGTCATCGCGGGCGACACCGCCGCCGTCGCCGCGCATCTGGACGCCGCGCGGAAAAGCGCGGCGACCGCCCATCGTCTCGGCCTCGAAGTCCATGCCGGCCACGGCCTCACCTACGACAACGTCAAGCCCATCGCCGCCATTGCGGAAATGCGCGAGCTCAACATCGGCCATTTCCTGATCGGCGAGGCGATCTTCATCGGTCTCGAAGCCTCCATCCGCGGCATGCGTGCCCTGATGGACGAAGCGCGTGCCGCCTGAATGCTCACCCTCCTGATTGCCGGCCCGCTCATCGCCATCCTCGTCGTCTGGCTCGCGCCAAAGTTGTTGCTGCGCCGCGCCTTCATCGCTCTCGGCATCGCCATCGTCACGATCGGTGCCACCGCCGTCGCATATGTCGAGTGGCAATACGCGCCCGAGCGCACGCTGCTGGTGCAGATGCCCGTCGCCCTCGACCGCGCCGGCACAATCGACAGCGATTCTTTTGCGCCGCACATCTCCGGGCCTTACGAAATCTGGCTCGAATTCGATCGCAAGCAGGAGGGCGAAGACTTTGCCTGCCTCACCGGTGATCCCGGCGCCGAGGCTGTCTGCCCGCGCAAGGATCCCGATCTCGCTGTCGCTTGGTCCGTCGACGAAGACAGCGTGACCGCCGCGCGCGGCGCCACCAACTGGCAAGACTGGCACGCCAAGCAGGCCGCTCTCGACCCCGCCGAGGCCGCGCGCCGCCGCAAGGCGTTCGAGGCCTATCAGGCCAAATCGCTCGATCCCTCCAACAACTGGCCGCGCTATCTCAAGCTGGGAAGCTTCAACGGCACCGCCGCGCGCCAATACCAGGTCACGCTGCAAATCCTCAAACCCGCCGGCGCGCTCGCCGCGCTCCATCCCCGCCTCGCCATCGGTCTCGCCGGCGCCGCGACCAGGGGCATCGGCACGCTGGCGCTCGTCTTCTGCCTGATCTGCATCGTCACCGGTGCTATGCTGCTGCTTCGCGCCATCCCCCGAGGCCGCCCCGCATGAATTCCATCCTGCTCGCCTGCGCCTTGGTGCTCGCCGCGTTGCCCGCTTTCGCAGGTGAAACCGACACGGTCATCTCCGGCACCGCGCGGACCGGCAACCTCTCGACCGATGACATCGACGCACGCCTCGACACGGCAGCGCAGGACAGTGAAGCGAACGGCGTGCCGGCAACCCGCTTCGAGCTGTTCGACATGGCGGTTCCTCCCAACGCCGCCGACTACAAGGCGATGGCCGGCTACACCGTCATGCTCGTCGTCGCGGTGACGCAGGACGCGGGCGAGCTGCCGCTCGAACGCGTCTACCTCCAGGCCGGCGCCACCGTCACGCCGCTCCGGCAGATCTACGCCGTCTCGCACGACACCGCTGCCGGATCCGATGCCCGCCGCGCCTTCGGCCGCGCCCGCGAGTTCGCGCTTTATCTCGTGCCCACTGCCGCGATGCTGACGCAGCACGACATCCGCTGCGACCTCGCAAAAACGCGCAAGGGGCTTCTGCTCGGATCGCTGCATTTCGAGCCTTTGCCCTATGCGATCCCCGACGCAACGCCGGCCAAGCCGTCGCCCGCCGCGCTGCTCGCTTTCCTCAAACACGAATATCCCGGCCTGACCTCCGGCCTCACCGAGAAGCAGCTGCCATGATTTTAGGCCTCGGCTCCGACCTCATCGACATCCGCCGCGTCGACAAATCCATCGAGCGCTTCGGCGAGCGCTTCCTGGGCCGCATCTTCACCGTCCTGGAGCGCGAGAAGTCCGACAAGCGCGCCCAGCGCGCCGCCTCCTATGCCAAGCGCTTCGCCGCCAAGGAGGCGTGCTCCAAGGCGCTCGGCACCGGCCTGCGCCGCGGCGTTTTCTGGCGCGACATGGGCGTGGTCAATCTGCCCGGCGGCAAGCCGAGCATGAAGCTCACCGGTGGTGCATTAAAACGGCTACAGGAGATCACCCCGGCCGGCCATGTCGCGCAGATCGACCTCACCATCACCGACGATTTCCCGCTCGCCCAGGCGGTTGTGATCATTTCGGCGGTTCCGGCGGCATAGCGTGATCTTTCTTGGGAAATCACCCTCTCTCAATCCGTCATTGCCCGCTTTTATGCGGGCAACCCATTTTGTTTTTTGGCCGAGAAAATTGGGTCGCCCGCCTAAAGCGGGCGATGACGATGGGGTATGGATTAGGGCATCTTGCTTAACGAAGATCGCCTCGCCGTCTTGACCTGACCCTGTCACCCCGCCAAAAGAGCCTCAATGTCCGACGATCCCCCGATGACCGAACTGACCGGCGGCGAAACGCCCGCGCTTCACACCGCGAGCACCGTCGACACCGCGCCCGATGCCGCCGAGCACCCCGCGGCGCCTGTCGAACCGCGCGAGCCCGAGGTCGCCGAAGACGAACCCGCGCCGCCGCCCGAGAAGAAGGGCGATTCCTGGCTCGAGACCTTCAAGACGATTGCCTACGCGCTGCTCATCGCGCTCGTCATCCGCACCTTCCTGTTCCAGCCGTTCAACATCCCGACCGGCTCGATGATCGCGACGCTTCTGGTCGGCGACTATCTCTTCGTCGAGAAGTTCGCCTACGGCTACAGCCGCAACTCCTTCCCCTACAGCCTCGCGCCGTTCCACGGCCGCGTCTTCGGTCGCGATCCGACGCCCGGCGACGTCATCGTCTTCAAGATGCCGAACCCGAGCTCCGACCACTACATGGAGGATTACATCAAGCGCCTCGTCGGCATGCCCGGCGACCGCATCCAGGTCTTGAACGGCGTGCTCTACATCAACGACAAGGCGGTGCCGAAAGTCCGCGTCGCCGATTTCCTCGAGACCGACCCGTTCGGCATCACCGCGCACGTCGCCCAGTTCCGCGAGACGCTGCCCAACGGCCGCTCCTATCTCGTGCTCGACCGCGGCACCTCCGATTTCGACAACACGCCGGTGTTCGTCGTGCCGCCCGGCCATTACTTCATGATGGGCGACAACCGCGACAATTCCGACGACAGCCGCGGCAATGTGGGCTACGTTCCCGCCGAAAACCTCGTAGGCCGGGCAGAACTCCGATTCTTCTCCATCGATGACAGCGCAATCTGGTACGAACCCTGGACCTGGCCCGGCGCGATCCGCTTCAGCCGGATGTTCACCCTCATCGAGTGACCTGGAAGAACGTCTCGGCCATGTCTTTGCCGACCCCGCGCTCCTCAAGCGCGCCTTGACCCATTCCAGCGCCAGCTCGGCGGTCTCCAACGAGCGTCTCGAATTCCTCGGCGACCGCGTTCTCGGCCTGATCGTCGCCGAGGAACTGCACGCCCGCTATCCCGCCGATGCCGAAGGCGCACTCGCCCTGAAGCTCAACGCCCTGGTCCGCCAGGAAGCCTGCGCCGCCGCCGCCACCGCCGCCGGCCTCGGCCCGCATCTGATCCTCGCCAATTCCGAAGTCACCAGCGGCGGCCGCCGCAAGGCCGCGATCCTCGCCGGCGCCTGCGAGGCCGTGATCGCCGCGCTCTACCAGGACGGCGGCATGGACGCCGCCCGCCGCTTCATCGACTGCTACTGGACCGGCGCGTTCGCCAACATCAACGAAGACATGCGCGACGCCAAGACGACGTTGCAGGAATGGGCCCAGGCGCGCAAAGGCACGCCGGTCTACACGCTGGTGAACCGCGAAGGCCCCGACCACGCACCGCGCTTCGTGGTGCAGGTCGCCGTCGCCGGCCAGGACCCGCTCACCGGGGAAGGCGGCTCCAAGCGCGAAGCCGAACAGGACGCGGCGAAGAAGATGCTCGAGAAAGTCAGACCATCATGACCACGCGCTGCGGCTTTGCCGCGATCATCGGCGCGCCCAACGCCGGCAAGTCGACGCTGGTCAACGCGCTGGTCGGCTCCAAGGTCGCCATCGTCAGCCCCAAGGTGCAGACCACCCGCATGGCGGTGCGCGGCGTCGCCATGAACGGCGAGACCCAGATCGTGTTCGTCGACACGCCCGGCATCTTCAAGCCGCGCCGCCGCCTCGACCGCGCGATGGTCAACGCCGCCTGGGCCGGCGCCGGCGATGCCGACGCCGTCGTGCTGCTGGTCGATGCCGCCGAGCTCACCGGAAACCCGCAAGGCCACGCCGCCAACGACACGCATGCCATCATCGAGGCGCTCAAGACCGGCAACACGAAGGCTGCGCTCGCGCTCAACAAGATCGACGGCATGAAGCGCACCGATCTGCTCCCTCTGGTCCAAAAGCTCAGCGACGAAGGCGTCTTCGAGGAAGTCTTCCTGATCTCCGCGCTCAAGGGCGACGGCGTCGGCGATCTCGCCCATTGGGTCGCGGCGCGCATGCCCGAAGGGCCGTGGCTCTACCCGGAAGACCAGGCCGCCGACATCCCGTCGCGTCTCCTCGCCTCCGAGATCACGCGCGAGAAGATCTATCTGCGCCTGCACGACGAATTGCCTTACGCCTCGACCGTCGAGAGCGAGAAATGGGAAGAGCGCAAGGACGGCTCGGTCAAGATCGACCAGGTCATCTACGTCCAGCGCGAGGGCCAGAAGGCGATCGTGCTCGGCAAGGGCGGCGCGACGATCAAGCTGATCGGCGAGATGGCGCGCAAGGACATGGAAGAGCTGTTCGGCCGCCGCGTCCACCTCTTCCTGTTCGTGAAGGTCCGCGAAGACTGGGCCGACCAGCGCGACCACTACAGGGAAATGGGCCTGGAGTTTCCGGAAGAGAAATGAAAGCTCCGCTCCTCCTTTCACCTCCCCCTTTGTGGGGAGGTCGAAATTCGCTCTTCGCGAATTTCGGGTGGGGGGCCGCTCTCTCCGCCGGCACCGCCCCCCACCCGAAAAATCCTTCGCTCCGCTCAGATTTTTCGACCTCCCCACAAAGGGGGAGGTAATAAATGGCAAAGCCCGACCGCCACCTCGCCCGCTTCATCCGCGAGATGAAGAAGAAGCACCGCTGCCACACCGTCATCCTCTACGGCTCGCGCGCCCGCGGCGATGCGACGGCAGCCTCCGACTACGATGTCATCGGCTTCCGCAAGGCCGGTCCCATTGTCCGCGACGCGCGCAGGGTCGGCGCCGTTTGGCTCGACGCCTTCGTCTATCCCGACACCAAGCTCAAGCTCGCCGATCTGCTGCGCGTGCGCGGCGGCAAGGTCCTGTTCCAGAAAGCCGGCTTCGGCGATCGCGTCCTCGCGCGCCTCGAAAAGCTCTACGCAAAGGGCCCGACGCCGACGCCGCCCGACGAGATCGCGGTCAAGAAAGCCTGGCCCAGGAAGATGCTCGCCCGCATCGCGCACGGCGACGTCGAAGGCAACTACCGCCGCGCGATGCTGCTCTATGTGCTATTGGAAGATTATTTCGCCCTGCGCGGCCTGTGGTACGAAGGACCGAAGGCGGCGCTGCACTGGCTGAAGACCAACGATCCAAAGACGAACGCGCTGTTCGAGGCCGCGCTCAAGCCAAACGCGCCATTATCCGCCATCGCGAAACTCGCAACCGCCGTGACGGGCTGACGCGATGGAATGGACCGACGATGCCGTCGTGCTCTCCGTCCGTCCCCACGGCGAGACCAGCGCGATCCTGGAGACCCTGACGCATCAGCACGGCCGCCATCTCGGCCTGGTGCGTGGCGGCGTCTCGCGCCGCGCCAAGCCGGACCTCCAGCCCGGCAACACACTGCATCTGCATTGGCGTGCACGGCTCGGCGAGCATCTCGGCAGCTTCACCGCCGAGATCGTCAAGGCCCGCGCCGGCGACATGATGCAGAGCCGCGACGCGCTCGCCGGTCTCAACGCCTTCACCGCCATGACGTCCGCCGCGCTGCCGGAGCGCGAGGCGCACGCATCCGTGTTCGAAGCCGGCGATATCCTGCTCGACGCGATGCGCGTCACCGACTTCGCCCATTGGGGCGCGCTCTATGTCCGCTGGGAGGCCGGCCTGCTCGACGAGCTCGGCTTCGGCCTCGACCTGTCGAAATGCGCCGCGACCGGAACCATCGACAATCTCGCCTACGTCTCGCCGCGCACCGGCCGCGCCGTGTCGGCTGAGGCCGGTGCGGCCTACAAGGAGCGTCTCCTGGCGCTCCCCGGTTTCCTGCTCGGCTCGCAAAATGCCACGCCGGACGCCGCCGACATCGCCGCGGGCTTGCGCCTCACCGGCCATTTCCTGCAAGAGCGGGTGCTCGCCGCGCACGGCAAGCAGATGCCGCAGGCGCGCTTGCGTCTCGACGGCTTGGCGCAACGCGAATCGGGCTAACAAGAGGATCGCCATGAAACCCACCGCGCGTCTTTTTGCCTTGATCCTCACGGTCGTGCCCTTTGCGGCGCAGGCCGTGCCGCTGCCCACCGTGGTGCTCCAGCCCAACGGCATGGCGGAGCCCTTGATTGCTCCGACGCTCGGCTTCGGCCAGCGCCCGTGCAAGGACTGGACGCAGATGCGCGTCAAGAAGACCGCGCCGTCCTCGATCCTCGCGGCGCAATGGGCGCTCGGCTATTTCTCCGCCTTCAACGCCTTCGCGCCCGCCGGCCACACCGATTTCGCGCCCGCCGACAGCAAGACGCTGATGACCACGATCGACGCGCAATGCGCGCAACATCCGCTTGTTCCCATCGCCAACGTCGTCCATCGCATCATCGACGGCCAGGCAAAGCACCACTGACACCATGGCCGATCCGATCGACGACATTCGCCCAGAGTCCCTGCAGAAAGCGCTCGCCGAGCGCTATCTCGCCTACGCGCTCTCCACCATCACGATGCGCGCGCTCCCGGATGCGCGCGACGGCCTCAAACCCGTCCACCGCCGCATCCTCTACGGCATGCGCCTGCTGCGCCTCGACCAGAACGCCGCGTTCAAGAAGAGCGCCAAGATCGTCGGCGACGTCATGGGCTCGTTCCATCCCCATGGCGATCAGTCGATCTACGACGCGCTGGTGCGTCTGGCCCAGGGCTTCGCCACGCGCTACCCGCTGGTCGACGGCCAGGGCAATTTCGGCAACATCGACGGCGACAACCCGGCCGCCTATCGCTACACCGAAGCGCGCATGACCGAGATCGCGAGCGTCCTGCTCGACGGCCTCGACGAGGACGCGGTCGATTTCCGCCCCAATTACGATGGCCAGGACGAAGAGCCCGTCGTGCTCCCGTCTGCCATCCCGAACCTCCTCGCCAACGGCACCTCGGGCATCGCCGTCGGCATGGCGACCTCGATCCCGCCGCACAATCTGGGCGAGCTGTGCGAGGCGGTGCGCAAGCTGATCGACAACCCCAACACCCGCGACAAGACGCTGTCCGACATCGTGCGCGGCCCCGACTTCCCGACCGGCGGCATCCTGATCGACAGCCCAGAGACCATCGCCGAAGCCTATCGCACCGGCCGCGGCGGCTTCCGCCTGCGCGCCAAGTGGAAGAAGGAAGAGGGGGCGCGCGGCGTCTACCAGATCGTCGTCACCGAAATCCCGTACCAGGTCCAGAAGTCCAAGCTGATCGAGCGCATCGCCGAACTGCTCGAACTCAAGAAGCTGCCGCTGCTCGACGACGTCCACGACGAGAGCGCCGAGGACATCCGCATCGTCTTCACGCCCAAGAGCCGCACGGTCGAGGCCGAGATCCTGATGGAGCAGCTGTTCCGCCAGTCCGATCTGGAGACCCGCTACCCGCTCAACATGAACGTGCTCGACAACGGCACGGTCCCGAAGGTGATGAGCCTCAAGGAGGCGCTGCAGGCCTTCGTCGATCACCGCCGCGACGTGCTGGAGCGCCGCAGCACCCATCGCCTCGAAAAGATCGCCGCCCGGCTCGAAATCCTCGAAGGCTATCTCGCGGTCTTCCTGAACCTCGACAAGGTCATCAAGATCATCCGCACCGAGGACGAGCCCAAGCCCGTCCTCATCAAGGCGTTCAAGCTCACCGACAACCAGGCCGAAGCCATCCTCAACATGCGCCTGCGCAGCTTGCGCAGGCTGGAGGAGATGGAAATCCGCGGCGAGCACACCTCATTGCTGGCCGAACAGAAGGACCTCAAGAAGCTTCTCGGCTCCGACAAGCTCAAGGACGAGAAGCTGATCGAGGAGATCAAGGCGGTCGACGCCAAGTTCGGCGGCAAGACGGCGCTGGGCAAGCGCCGCACCGAGATCGTCGCCGCCAAGCATCTCGACAAGATCGAGGCGCTGGCCGAAGAGGCCGCCAATCTCGAGACCGCGGTCGAGAAGGAGCCGATCACCGTCGTCTATTCCCAGAAGGGCTGGCTGCGCAGCTTCAAGGGCCACATCGAAGAGAACGACAGCATCAAATACCGCGAGGGCGACCGCCGCAAATTCTGGGTCCACACCCAGACGACGGACAAGCTCATGCTGTTCTCCACCGACGGCCGCTTCTTCACGCTGGATTGCTCCAAGCTTCCCGGCGGCCGCGGCAATGGCGAGGCGATCCGCACCTATGTCGATCTGCCGCCCGACGCCGACATCGTGACGATGTTCGCCCACGTCCCCGGCCGCAAGCTGCTGCTCGCTGCCGAAAGCGGCCACGGCTTCATCACGAACGAAGACGACGCCGTCGCCATGACCAAGAACGGCAAGCGCGTGATGAACGTGAAGACCGGCGTCGAGGCCAAGTCGTGCACCTTCCTCAATGGCGACAGCGTCGCGGTGATCGGCGACAACCGCAAGCTCCTGATCTTCGGCCTCGACGAGGTACCCGAGATGGCGCGTGGGCAGGGCGTCTACCTGCAGCGCTACCAGAATGGCGGCCTGCTCGACGCCACCTCGTTCACCTGGAAGGACGGCCTGAAAGACGAGAACAACCGTCTCTTCACGACCAGCGAACTAAAGGACTGGAAAGGCGCCCGCGCCCAGTCCGGGCGCTTGCCGCCAAGAGGCTGGGCCAAGAGCGGGAAGTTCGGGGTCTGATGTAGCTCGCGTCTCGAGCTCAAAAACTCCGCTGTCATCCCCGGCGAGCCGCACTTCGCGGCGAGGGAAGGGGACCCAGGATGATCAGCATCTCAGATGTTGATCATCCTGGGTCCCCTTCCCCTCGCTTCGCTCGGCCGGGGATGACAGCGGAGTGCAATTCACCCCGCACGCAACACGCCATTAATGCGGATTGCCCTGGCCGACGTCGCCGCTGGTGTCTCCACCCGTGTTGCCGCCGTTGTCGCCCGCACTGTTGTTGACGGGCGGTGTCGCCGGTGCCGGCGGCGGCGTCTCGTGATGCGGTCCGGATTGGCCTTCATCGCCGCCGCCGTTTCCGCTCGCGCCGCCATCGCCGGGGTTTGGCGGCGGTGTCGTCGGCACGGCCGGTGGCGGTGCGGTGGGAGTCGGAACATGCGCGGTCGGCGCGGATGTCACGGGCGTTACGGCGCTCGTCGGCTTGCTGCCCGGCATCAGCGCCACCACGACGATGACAAGCGCGATCAGCACGACCGCGCCGATGGCGATGTACATGACGACCGGGTTCGTTTTGGGCGGGGTCGGCACCGCGGTGTGCACTGGCGGCGCCGGTTCGGGCGCCTTCGGGGCAGGGGGCTCGGGCGCTTTCGCCGCCGGTGCGACCGTCGCCGGTGTCACCGGCGGTGCGACCGGCGTCGCGGCCGGCTCGGCCGGCTCGGCCGGCGTCGCCGCGGGAGCGGCTGGTGCCGCTGCTGCCGCTGCTTCGGGCGGCTGCGGCTCGAAGCGAGTCGTGGGGTGTCTGGGATCGACATGGATCTCGCCGGTGTCGCCCAATGAGGTGCGGCCGACGAGGTGCGAAACCCCCTTCATCATGCGGCGGAACTCGATGTGCTCCCCGCCACCATTCCAGTTGCTGAGGTCGGCCGTCTGGAGCTGGCGGAAGCCCGCCGGTGGCCGAACGATTTCCTTAAGAAGCGGCAGCAAGATATTGCGCTGCTGGCCATCTTCGGCTTCGTCGCGCACGAAATCCGAGCGGATCGAATGCTGCGACCACACCACGATCGCCGCCTTGGCCGTCTGCAATTCGGTCTCGATGGTCTCGCGGTAGCGCTTGCCGACCAGGAGGTCCCAGTCCCACCACACGGTGAAGCCTTCGGCCACCAGCTGGTTCGCGAGCTTCTCGACCCATTCGCGGTCTTCGCGGGCGTAGGAGATGAAGATGTCGGCCATTAAGTCCCTCGTCTGACCGGACTTTATGGAAAAGGCCCCCGCGTGCAAGCGGGCGATGGACGCCGCCGCCGAATGTCGGCACCGTCCGCCGCTGGAACCCGCCCGGAGGCACGCGTGACGTTCAAGGACATCCTCTATTCCACCGACGGCGCGGTCGCGACCATCACGATGAACCGCCCCAAATACCGCAACGCCCTGAGCTACCGCCTGCTCGACGAGATCGACGCCGGCTTCGAGCTTGCCGGCGCCGACAAGGCGATTCGGGTCGTGGTGCTGCGCGGCGCCGGCGGCACCTTCTCCTCCGGCCACGACCTGGGCACGCCCGACGCGCTCGAATACCGCAAGGCGCTCGGCGCCGAGCCCGGCACCATCGAGGCCTACGACCAGTTCAAGAAATACAATCTCGACGTCCATCTGCGCTGGCGCAATTTCCCCAAGCCGACCATCGCGCTGGTCGAGGGTTACTGCATCTACGCCGGCTGGATGACGGCGGCGTGCTGCGACATCGTCTTCGCCGCCTCCAACGCCGAGTTCCTCGCCGGCTTTGTCGAGTACATGTCGATCCCGTGGGACGTCGGCATCCGCAAGGCCAAGGAGCTCTGCTTCGAGAGCCGCTTCATCTCCGCGCAGGAGGCGCACGAGTTCGGCTTCGTCAACCGCGTCCTGGCGCCGGAGGACCTCGAGCGCGAGACCTACAATTTTGCGCACAGGGTGGCCGAGAACTCGCCCGATGCGTTGCGTTTTGCGAAAATTCAAATGAACAAGACGCAGGACGCGCAAGGGTTCACAAACGCTCTGGAAGACTCTCTCGGCGACTACCAGGCGATGATGTATCTTCTGGGCTCCGAGCAGATGCGCGTCGGCGGCCAGCGCCGGCTCCTCACCGTCGACCTCGCGGTGAAGGGCCGCAAGGGCGAACGCCACGGCCAGTAACAGGAGAACGCTCATGAAGACGATTGCCGCCGCTCTCGCCGCCGCCACGCTGTTCGCCGCATCGCCGGCCTTCGCCGATTGCGCCGGCAGCCACACTCTCGACCGCTGCCTGATTGGCACCTGGCACTATGCCAGCGGCGGCAGCGCCGAATGGATGAGCCGCAATATCCACATGACGCATGTCACCGGCCTCACCCACAACGGCCTGACGATCACCTTCCGGCCCGACGGCACCTTCGCCACGGGCCAGACTGACATCCACGCCACCGTCGCCGCCAATGACGGCAGCATGAGCGGCACCGGCCATGCCGAAGGGCAGGCGAGCGGCACCTGGTCGTCCGGCGGCGGCCAATTCAATTTCTGCATGACGCCCGGCAGCCTGCGGACGACCGTGACGGTGGTGGTGCATGGCCGCCCGATGACGGTCACCCCGCCGATGACGACGCATCCGCACGCGACCGCCTACACCTGCACCGCGACGGCGCTGACGACCACACAGCCGATCCCCGGCCACGAGCCGATCGTGACGGTCTATCGGCACTGATCGAAAACGCCAGCAGGCTTATCGCAAAACCATCACCCGTCATGGGCGGCCTCGAGCCGCCCATCCAACGTCTGGCGCGCGTGGAGTTGGATGGGCGGGTTAAACCCGCCCATGACGGAGGAGAGAGATCTGGCTCTAAGCCGCCGTGTCGAGCGCGCGCTCTCCGCGGAAGCTGATGATCCGCCGCTCCGGCGGTGTCTGCGCATCGGCTTGCACGTTTCCGATGACCCACTCGCTTCCCACCGGCCGCCAGTTGGAATGCATCAGGAAATAGCGCGCGCCATCGGCGTCGCGATCCGAGAACGGCAGCGACATGCCTTGCGCCAGCCCCGTGGACTGGCCCGCCGTCTCGTATCGGCGGTAGGATACGGTCACCGCGCCCTGTGCGATTTCCCAGCACCATGCCATGCGCCGCTCGCGCTCGTCGGCCGAGGTGATCGACAGGATGTCTTCGCCCGTCATGTCGTAGCCGAGCGCCAGCTTGTGGAACGATCCCGCGGAAAGGCACCGGACGGATTCGTCTTTGACGATCTTGAACAGCGCGATCGCGGGGCTGTGTTCCCACACCTCGTCCATCTTGAAGCTCGCGCGCGTCGGCGGCGCGTCGCCCCGCCAGCGCGACAGCCAATGCGCCGCGAGTTGCTTGTTGGCGCCGTTGAGCCCAAGTGCCGCGACCGCCTGGAATGCGCGTTCGAAAGCCAGCATCGCTCGGTGCTCCGTCGTCCAGTTCGTTCCGCTTGGGGGTTTACAGGGGCCGCATTAATGCGCGGCTAATGGGTACAAACCCGGATAATCGGCCGCAGCCTGCGCTGGCCGGACCCCCGGTTTCTGCTAGGTTTCCCAAAACGGCATCGCGCCGGAGAGTCGGGGGAGACACGTGTCGACAGAGGACAGGGCCGCGCGCCTGCGCGCCGGCATCGATGGCGTCTCGCGCCGCTACATCCTGGTGATGCTCACGCTCGTCTATGTGATCAATTATCTCGACCGCAACATCCTCAATATCCTGCTGCCTGCCATCAAGGCGGAGTTCGAGCTGTCCGACGCGGCCCTCGGCTTTCTCTCCGGCACGGTGTTCGCGATCCTCTATGCGGCGCTCGGCGTCCCGGTCGCATGGCTCGCCGATCGCGTGAACCGGCGCAACGTCATCGCGCTCTCGATGCTGCTGTTCAGCGCCATGACCGCCGTCTCCGCCTATGCCGGAAGCTTCCTCCAACTCGCCGGCGCCCGCATCGGCACCGGCATCGGCGAGGCCGGCACCAGCCCGTCGGTCAACTCGATCATCTCCGACCTTTACGAACCGCCCGAGCGCGCCAGCGCCCTTTCTTTTTACGCCGCCGGTCTCAACATCGGCCTGCTGCTCGCCTTCTTCGGCGGCGGCTGGATCGAGCAGCATTTCGGCTGGCGCAACGCTTTCCTCGCCGCCGGCATCCCCGGGCTGATCATCGCGCTGATGTTCATGTTCACGGTGCCCGAGCCGAAACGCGGCCATGCCGAGCAACTCGCCGATCCCGGCAAGGCGCCGCCGTTCCTCGAAACCATCGCCTATCTGTGGGAGCAGCGCTCGTTCCGCTTCATCGCCGCCGGCACCGCGATGGCGTCGTTCGGCGGCTATGCCGGCAATTCCTTCGTGCCCACTTTCCTCGCCCGCACCCACCACATGACGCCGGCGGAGATCGGCGTGACGCTCGCCATCCTGTTCGGCGCGGTCGGCGGCCTCGGCACCTATTTCTCCGGTGTGTTCGCCGATTGGCTCGGCAGGCGCGACGTGCGCTGGAACATGCGCGTGGTCTATCTGTCGATCCTGATCGCGCTTCCGTCCTTCCCGGTCTATTTCCTGTCGTCCAGCCTGCCGCTCGCGCTCGCCGGCGCGGTGCTGCCGGTGATCATCGGCGCGGCGTATCTGGCGCCGTCCTATGCGATGGTGCAGAGCCTCGTGCCCTTGCGCATGCGGGCCCAGGCCGCCGCCATCCTGCTCTTCATCCTCAACATCATCGGCTTCGGCACCGGGCCCTATCTCGTCGGCCTGGAGAGCGACAAGCTCGCGCCGCTCCTGCACGCGGACTCGTTGCGCTGGGCGCTGCTCTCCACCGTCTTCACCTGGCTGATCGCCGCCTGGTGCTTCTGGATGGCGAGCCGGCGCCTCCCCGCCGAACTCGCCCGCGCCAACGCGCCCGCCGTGCCCGCCAAGGAAACCGAGGCCATCGCATGAGCACCGCCGAACCGCCGCGCCCGCAGAACCGCCACTACGTCCTGTTCATGGTGACGCTGGTCTTCGTGGTCAACTACCTCGACCGTCAGGTCCTCGCGATCCTGCTGCCGCTGATCAAGGCGGAATTCCACGTCAGCGACAGCGCCCTCGGGCTCCTCACCGGCCCCGCCTTCGTCGTGCTCTACGCGACGCTCGGCGTGCCCCTCGCGCTGATGGCCGACCGCATCAACCGCCGCAACCTCATCGCCGGCTCGCTGGCGCTGTTCAGCCTGATGACGGTGCTCTGCAACTACACGGTAAGCTTCTGGCAGCTTCTCGCCGCGCGCGTCGGGGTCGGCATCGGCGAGGCGGGCACCGGGCCCTCGATCAACGCCATCATCGCCGATCTCTACCCGCCCAAGGAGCGCGCCAGCGCGCTCGCGATCTATTCCGCCGGCCTCAATGTCGGCCTGCTGTTCGCATTCTTCGGCGGCGGCTGGGTGGCGCAGCATTACGGCTGGCGCATGGCGTTCCTGCTCGCCGGCCTGCCGGGCCTCGTCCTCGTCTTCCTCTTCCTGTTCACGGTCGAGGAACCCAAACGCGGCCACAGCGAAGGCCTCGCCGACGCCGGCGCCGCGCCCGGCCTGATCGCGACCGCGAAAGTCCTGTGGCGCCAGCGCTCCTTCCGCTTCCTCTCGCTCGGCACCTCGATGAGCGCCTTCGGCGGCTATGCCGGAATCGCCTTCGTGCCGTCCTTCCTCGCCCGCTCGCACGAGATGACGCCGGCGCAGATCGGCCTTCTGCTCTCCGTCACCACAGGCATCTTCGGCTTCATCGGCACGGTGCTCTCCGGCATCGTCGCCGATCGCGTCGGCAGGGGCGACATCGGCCGCTCGATGCTGGTGCCGGTCGTCGCGACCTTCATCGGCTTGCCCTTCGCGCCGGTGTTCTATCTCTCGCCCAATCTGACGCTCGTCATGATCGCGCTGTCGATCCCGGCCTTCCTCGGCGCCTCCTATCTCGGGCCGGCCTATGCCGCGACGCAGGGCCTGGTGCCGCTGCGCATGCGCGCCACCGCCGCCGCGATCCTGCTGTTCGTCCTCAACATGATCGGCCTCGGGCTCGGCCCGCTCGGCGTCGGGATCCTCAGCGACGTGCTGACGCCCTGGCTCCATCAGGACGCGTTGCGCTGGGCGTTGCTCTCGACCACGATCACCAGCCTGATCGGAGCGTTCTTCTACTGGCAATCCAGCCGCACTCTGGCGCAGGATATGGCCCGCGCCGCCGCGCTCTAGGATGCCCATGCTCAAAGACCTGGCCACCGTGACGCTCATCGCCGGCCTCGCGTTCGGCGGCGTCGCAGCGTTCGGGCCGAAGCCGGCAACGCGACCCGCGACACACACGCAAATCGTCACCTTCACGCTCCCGAATTCGCCGCCCGCGCCCAAGCCGATCCAGATGATCAAGGTTCTGGTCGCCGAGCCGCGCCGCACGCCGCCGACGCTGCGCGCCATCGCCCGCGCCGTGTCCAAGCCGCATCTGCCCGCTGACGCCGTCGCCGCCGCGCCGCTGCCGCCGCAAGCCGTCGCGCCGCAAACCTCCGCCGACGAAGCGGGCAGGGTGGCGACCCGCCTCGCGAGCAAAATCCCGGACGCCCTGTCGCCCTACTTCGACACCTTCATCTACGTCAGCAAGGCGTCGCACGGCCCTTGGGCCCAGCACCTCTTCCTGTTCCACAAGGCCGCCGACGGCACGCTCGCCTTCGAGCAGAGCTTTGCCGTCTCCACCGGCCGCGAACGCTCCGAGCAATATTTCACCGCCACGCCGACCGGACTGTTCGAGCTCGACGTCCACCGTTTCTTCCCGATGGCGCGCTCCGCCAAGTGGAACGACGCGCGCATGCCCTGGGCGATGTTCCTCAACTATTCCTACCGCGAGAAGATGGCCGGCGTGGCGCTGCACGCCGCGATCGGCGCCCACGAGCTAGCGCAGATGGGCAGCCGCGCCTCGGGTGGCTGTGTCCGCCTGCCGCTCGCCAAGGCGAATCTGCTCTACCACCGCTTCCTCAAGGAGGAGCAGGGCCAGGTGCCGGTCTTCACCTTCGACGACGCCCGCGGCACCACCAACACCGCCGGACTCACCGCGCATGACGACAAGGGCGATATCGTCCTGGCCGACGGCCTGCGCGTCCTGGTCGTGATCGACAACTACGCCGGCTCCGGAGCCTCCCCGACTCAATCTTAGGTGGGGAGCGGCACGTTAACCGGGCCGTGTTCCGGCCCGGGACAAGCCCTGAATTTTCCGTTAATCTGCCCGCGCGGGTCACCACCGGAAGCCCATCGGACGTCATGTCGGCGCTGCGTTCCTTAAGCATGATCTACCTGCTGGCCGCTCTGGCGTTCAGCACGCTGCTTCTGTTCGACCGCGCCCCGGCCATCGAGCAGCAGAGCCGGCAAGCCGTCGCCTCCGGCCTCGACACCACCCGCGCCTACGTCACCCAGCCCATCGTGGAGATGGCGCAATCGGGCACCAAATTCCTCGTCGCGTTGCTCCCGGACATGAACGGCCCGCGCACCGCGACGCGCGCACCGGTTCGCGGCGAGACCGCTGCCGCCGCGCCGCGCCTGCCGCGCGTCGTCATCCCGCCCGCGCCGCAAGTCATCCCGGCGCATCCGACGCTTGCGACACCGCAAATCCCGGACGCCACGCCGCCCGATATCCAGATCGCGCAGGCGCCACCGGCGCCGGCCGTCGCTCCGCCCAAACCGACGCTGACGCTCGTCCCGCCCGCTGCGCCGCCCGTCTCCGCGCACGATACGGTCAGCCCCGCCGAGCTGGTGCGCGTGTCGGAACGGCTGAAGGACAATCTCACCCACGAGATGCTCGATAATTTCGCGCTGTTCCTCTACGTGAGCAAAGCCGACAACGGCCCCTGGGCGCAGCACATGTACGTGTTCCGCAAGGATGCGGGCGGCAACCTCTCGATGCTCTACGCCTGGCCGGCCTCGACCGGCCGCGAGAAGATCGAGATCGCCGCCAACGGCACGCGCCAGCCGAGCTTCACGCCGCAAGGCTATTACCAGCTCGATCCCGACCGCATGTACAAAAGCCACTTCTCCGGCCAGTGGCACGAGCCGATGCCGCACGCGATGTTCTTCAACTGGGAGAACCACGGCTTGCAGACCGGCCTCGCCATCCATGGCGCCGTCGGGCTCGAAGTCGCCGATCTCGGCACCCGCGCCAGCGCCGGCTGCATCCGCATCGCGCCGGAAAATGCGCGCCTGCTGTTCGACCTGATCCGTACGCAATACAAGGGCCTGGCGCCGCGCTTCGCCTATGACCGCCGCACCGCGACGATGAGCAATGCCGGCGTCATGATGCACGACGCCGCCGGCAATCTTCAGCTGGCGGACGGCTACAAGGTCCTGGTCTTCGTCGAGAATTACGGCGGCGACAACGTCGTCGCGGCGTTGTTCTAAAATCCCCAACCCTCACCATGGCCGGGCTTGACCCGGCCACCCAGCAGCGCACGTCCGCGCGCCAAAGACTCTTATCGGTGCACGGTGGTGAGATGGGTGGCCGGCTCCAGGCCGGCCATGGTGATTTTGAAGATAGCGAGGCTTAAGCCCGCTTGATCTCGTACAGCGCGACTGCCGCCGCGTTCGACACGTTGAGGCTCTCCATCGCCGCGTCGATCGGCAGATAGGCCGACACGTCGCAGCGCTCGCGCACCAGGCGGCGGATGCCGTCGCCCTCCGAGCCGACCACCAGCGCGATGTCGCCCTTGTGCCTGGCATCCTGCAGCGTCATGTCGCCGTCGCCGGCCAGCGCGATGCGCCAGAACTCGGCCTTGCCCAGTTCCTCCAGCGTCCGCGCGATGTTGACCGCGACGATCACCGGTACGATGTCGAGCGCGCCTGAGGCCGCCTTGGCCAGCACGCCCGATTCCGGCGGCGAGTGGCGGTCCTGCATGACGACGGCGCTGACCCCGAACGCCGCCGCGGTGCGCAGGATGGCGCCGGCGTTATGCGGATCGGTGATCTGATCCATCACCAGCACGACGCGCCGCTTGCCCATCGCTTCGGCGAGCACGTCATTGAGATCGCGCCGGGGCAGGGGCTCGACCAGCAGCGCCACGCCCTGATGCACCGCGCCTTCCGGCAGCACTTTCGAGACGCCCGCCATGTCGGTGACGTCGTGCCGCGCGCGGCCCAGCAGCTTGGGCCCGATCTCCTCGACGGCGCGTTCGGTCAGCACCGCGCGCTTCACGAAGCGCTTGGGGTTCGCCAGCGCCGCGCGCACCGCATGCAGGCCGTACAGCCACAGCCCGCTTTCCGGCTTCTGCTGCGGCTTGAAGAATTTGCGGTCGCGCTCGGGACGGCGGTCGGATTTCGGCTTGCGGTCGTGTCTTGCCATGCGCGGGCTTATAGAGAAATCGCCGCGCACCGCAATCCGGCGGCGCGCGGCGATGATCTGGCGTCAGCCCGGCGTCAGCACCGGTTTGCACGCGCTCGGCGCGGACGGAAAGCTCTGCATGTTGGGATTGATCGCCGCCGTATCGTTCTTGTAGTCCAGCTCGGTGACCGTCTTGTCGGGGTTGAGGTTGGCGAGCGTGTAGGCCGTCAGCGGCGCGCCGTAGGTGGCGACGTCGAACGTCGCGGTGCCCGGTTGCCCGTTCTTGATCAGGGCGTTGGCGCCCAGGGTGGCGTAGTGCGTGCTGCCCTTCGCCTTGAAAAACTGGACTTGCACATAAGGCCAGGAGGACTCGGCGGCGCCGCACACATCGGTGACGGTGACGACGATCTTGGCGACCGTCTTGCCGTCCGCACTGGGTGTGTAGGCGATGGAGCTGATCCACAGATCCCGCGGCGTGACCAGCTTCGGCGGCGTCAGGTGCACGGCCGGCGCGGCGATGGCGGAACCCAGCAGGACGGCGAAACCTGCGGCGGCAAAAATGGCAACTCTCATGACGATCTCCTTGTTGACAATGGACACAGTTGGAAAATTCGCGATGGCGCGGCGCGAGGCCGCTCGATGTCGTGCTGTGGAAGGCCGGCTGGGGGCGGGAGTGGTTAATAAAAGGGTTTGCCGGACCGGATCGAGAATGCCTTGTTACGGCGCGCCTGCCAATTGCGGCGGCGGGGTGTTTGCTGTTGCCTCCGCCGCGCTTGGTGGGTTAGCCTTTGGCCAAGCTGTTGTTCGCGGGGGCTTTTTTGTGGCCTTTGCCGCGCTAATATCCTGTTGACAGCCCTTCCCAAAAGACTAATAACCCGCGGTCCGCAGCCAACCCTTCGAAAGGCATACATACCCGTTCGTTCCGCCCGGATCGAACGTGCTCCTTTGCCCCTCGAAGCTGGCGCGTAAAGGTTTGAATTTGTTGGAAGAAATTCGGAAGGGTGCCCGAGTGGCTAAAGGGGACGGACTGTAAATCCGTTGGTTTCACCTACGTTGGTTCGAATCCAACCCCTTCCACCAACCTTCGCCCCTACGGGGCTTCGGTTGGCAGGCCACCCTGTGAAGGGGGCGAAGGTTGGTGTCCCCCGAAGCCTTGGCGTAGGGGGACTGGTGCAAGGTTCGCGCGGAGCCGGAAGGACGAAGGAAGTCGAATAAGGCGGGTGTAGCTCAATGGTAGAGCAACAGCCTTCCAAGCTGATGACGAGGGTTCGATTCCCTTCACCCGCTCCAACCAACGCTGCGCGGCAGCGGAGGTTGCCTCCCGAAGCCCACTTGGGCGTAGGGAGGCTGGTTCAAGGTTGGCGCAGCTTCGGTTGGCAGGCCAACCTGAGCCCGAGACAGTAAGATAGGAATACCGCGCAAGCGGCTGAAAAGACAAAGGATTGAGACGATGGCCAAAGCAAAATTCGAGCGTACGAAGCCGCACTGCAACATCGGGACGATCGGCCATGTTGACCATGGCAAGACGTCGCTGACGGCTGCGATCACGAAGGTTCTGGCGGAGACGGGCGGGGCGACGTTCACGGCGTACGACCAGATCGACAAGGCGCCGGAAGAGAAGGCGCGCGGCATCACGATCTCGACGGCCCATGTCGAGTACGAGACCGCGAACCGCCACTACGCGCATGTCGACTGCCCCGGCCACGCCGACTATGTGAAGAACATGATCACCGGCGCCGCGCAGATGGACGGCGCGATCCTGGTGGTGTCGGCCGCCGACGGCCCGATGCCGCAGACCCGCGAGCACATCCTCCTGGCCCGCCAGGTCGGCGTTCCGGCGATGGTGGTGTTCCTGAACAAGTGCGACATGGTCGACGATCCGGAGCTGCTGGACCTCGTCGAGATGGAAGTGCGCGAGCTGCTGAGCTCCTACAACTTCCCGGGCGACGACATCCCGATGATCCGCGGTTCGGCGCTGATGGCGCTGGAAGACAAGAACAAGGAACTGGGCCACGACGCGATCCTCAAGCTGATGGCCGAGGTCGACAAGTACATCCCGCAGCCGGACCGTCCGGTTGACCAGCCGTTCATGATGGCGATCGAGGACGTGTTCTCGATCTCGGGCTGCGTGCCGTTGAGCGCGCAAACCGCCGAACCCGGAATGACCGGGATGTTGTCGCCGTCGAAGTCATACGACGACAGCAGCTCGCGGATTTCCAGCTCGACCAGCTCGAGGATTTCGGCGTCGTCGACCAGATCGACCTTGTTCATGAACACGACCATCGTCGGCACGCCGACCTGACGTGCGA